>JAESFL010000038.1_pt1 | contig 184542 bp, 171 predicted proteins | sample 9269401 | NCBI WGS metagenome assembly JAESFL01 (sample SAMN14506025, study PRJNA617098) | algae metagenome | isolation source: Gloeocapsa sp. UFS-A4-WI-NPMV-4B04 and co-occurring heterotrophs from desert... | place: USA: Utah | collected 2006-10-01 | reverse complement strand
GTCTTCCGGGCGGGAGGCGCTACATCCGGCGCTCACCGGCGATGGTTATCGGGCTGAGCGACCACGTCTGGTCTTGGACCGAATTCCTCACCCGACCTGTCCATCACTGAATAACGGGGTGGCTACCCAGAGAGGCAGAGGAAGAGAGAAACTCCTCTGCTGCTCTGCCCCTCTGCTGCTCTGCGTGAAATCAGTAGATCAGTGATGATTACGCGGCCGTTGCCTGCTGCGTTCGTGCGTACGCAACGTGGCGGAGTGGGAGCGCATGGAGATTCGTTGCACCCGGACGGTTGAATGCCGGGGCAATCTGCGGTAACTTTTCGGGATGGCCGAAGAAAACCTGATCGTTCGTGGTGCCCGCGAGCACAACCTGCAGAACGTCGACGTCGAGATCCCGCGCGACCAGCTGACCGTGATTACGGGGCTGAGCGGGAGCGGCAAGTCGTCGCTCGCCTTCGACACCATCTACGCCGAGGGGCAGCGGCGGTACGTGGAGTCGCTCTCCGCCTACGCCCGCCAGTTCCTGGGGATGATGGAAAAGCCGGACGTGGACAGCATCGAGGGGCTGTCGCCGGCGATCTCCATCGAGCAAAAGACGGCGGGACGGAACCCCCGGTCCACCGTGGGCACCGTCACCGAGGTCTACGACTACCTGCGCCTGCTGTGGGCCCGCGCCGGCACGCCGCACTGCCCCAGCTGCGGCAAGCCCGTGGAGCGGCAGAGCGCCACCCAGATCGTGGACCGGCTGATGGACTCGCCCGCCGGCACCTGGCTGGAGGTGCTGGCCCCCGTGGTCCGCGGCCGCAAGGGCGAGTTCCGCGACCTGTTCGAGGAGATGCGCCGCAAGGGCTTTACCCACGCCCGCACGGACGGCGCCGTCCACCGGCTGGAAGAGCCCCCCGCGCTGGCCCGCCGCGCCAACCACGACATCGCCATCTTCGTGGAGCGCAAGGTGGCCGTGGACGAGGAGAACCGCCCCCGCATCGCCGACGCGGTGGAGACGGCCCTGCGCTCCGCGGACGGCGTCGTGCAGGTGTACGCCCACACGCCCGCGGGCGGGGACGTGGAGCCGCAATTGTTCAGCGAGCACTACGCCTGCGCGGAGTGCGGCATCAACATCCCCGAGCTGGAGCCGCGGCAGTTCTCCTTCAACTCCCCCTACGGCGCCTGCCCCGCGTGCGGCGGCCTGGGGACGCGCAAGGAGCCCAACCCCGACCTGGTGCTGGCGGATCCCTCGCTGTCCATCCTGGAAGGCGTGGTGCTTCCCTGGGGCGTGCCCCGCGGCCACCTGCGCGGCACCATCCTGCAGGGGCTGGCGGACGCGCTGGGCTTCGACCTCAACACGCCCTGGGAGGAGCTGCCGGACAGCGTCCGCCAGGTGCTGATGTACGGTGTGGAGGGCACGGGCAAGGCGGCCAAGGGCGGCCCCAAGAAGATCAAGTGGGCCGGCATCGTGCGCGACGTGGAGCAGCGCTACCGCGAAAGCAGCAGCGACTCCGTGCGCGAGATGCTGGAGGAGTACATGAGCACGCTCTCGTGCGGCGTGTGCCACGGCACGCGGCTGCGGCCGGAGAGCCTGGCCGTGACGGTGGGCGGCCGCTCGCTGGGCGACGTGGCGGCCCTGCCCGTGGCGGAGGCGCTGGAGTTCTTCGAGCTGGTGGATACGCTTCCCCACATCTCGCGCGACATCGCCGGGCCCATCCTCAAGGAGGTGCGCGAGCGGCTGTCGTTCCTCGTGAACGTGGGGCTGGAGTACCTGACGATGGGCCGCTCGGCGGAAACGCTCAGCGGCGGCGAGGCGCAGCGCATCCGCCTGGCCACGCAGATCGGCTCGCGGCTCGTGGGGGTGCTGTACATCCTGGACGAGCCCAGCATCGGCCTGCACCAGCGCGACAACCAGCGGCTGCTGGAGACGCTCAAGGCCCTGCGCGACCTGGGCAACACCGTGCTCGTGGTGGAGCACGACGAGGAGACCATCCGGGCGGCGGACCACGTGCTGGACCTGGGCCCCCGCGCCGGGCGCCACGGCGGCCGCGTGATCGCCGAGGGGACGGTGGCGGACTTGATCGCGTCGGAAGAGTCGCTCACGGGCGCGTACCTGCGCGGGGACCGGAAGATCGAGATCCCCGCCGTGCGCCGCGCGCCCGTGGAGGGGCGCGAGCTCGTCATCCGCCGCGCCCGCGAGCACAACCTGCGCGAGGTGGATGCCCGCATCCCCCTGGGGACGTTCGTGGCCGTGACGGGCGTGTCGGGATCGGGCAAGAGCACGCTCATCAACGACATCCTGTGGAACGCCCTGTCGCGCAAGTTCTACCGCGCCAAGACCGTTCCCGGCGCGCACGACGGCATCAGCGGGCTGGAGCTGCTGGACAAGATCGTGGACATCGACCAGTCGCCCATCGGCCGCACGCCGCGCTCCAATCCGGCCACGTACACGGGGCTCTTCACCATCATCCGCGAGCTGTTCGCGGAGCTGCCGGAGAGCAAGATGCGCGGCTACTCGCCGGGCCGCTTCTCGTTCAACGTAAAGGGCGGGCGCTGCGAGGCGTGCCAGGGCGACGGCCTGGTGAAGATCGAGATGCACTTCCTGCCGGACGTGTACGTCCCCTGCGAGGTGTGCCGCGGCCGGCGCTACAACCGCGAGACGCTGGAGGTGTTCTACAAGGGCCACTCCATCGCGGACGTGCTGGAATTGACGGTGGACGAGGGATGCGAATTGTTCGACGCCGTCCCCCGCCTCAAGCGCCAGCTGCAGACGCTGTCGGACGTGGGGCTGGGCTACATCCACCTGGGGCAGAGTGCGACGACGCTCTCCGGCGGCGAGGCGCAGCGGGTCAAGCTGGCGTCCGAGCTTTCGAAGGTGGCCACGGGGCAGACGTTCTACATCCTGGACGAGCCCACGACGGGGCTGCACTTCGAGGACGTGCGGATGCTGCTGGAGGTGCTGCACCGGCTGGTGGAGCGGGGCAACACCGTCCTGGTGATCGAGCACAACCTGGACGTGATCAAGACGGCGGACTGGGTCATCGACCTGGGGCCGGAGGGCGGGCCCAAGGGCGGCGAGATCGTGGCGTCCGGCCCGCCGGAGGTGGTGGCCGCCAATCCCCGCAGCCACACGGGCCGCTACCTGGCGGAGATGCTGGGCGTGCAGCCCGTCGCGGAGGTGCCCGCCGTCCCCGCGCCCGCCGGCAAGACCCGCGGCCGGCCCCGCAAGGCGGCCAAGTAGACTGAGCGGACAGCGGCGCCGGAGCACGTGCCGGCCGCTCTCGACCCGCTCTCCCTGGACCCGCCCCGGCGCCTTTGCGCCGGGGCGGTTTTTTGTATTTCGTCGGCGGATGGTCAGGCCGGGAGAAGTATTCGATATGCAGTATCCACAACACTTTGTGCTCGTTGCGGACAAGTGCGCGGAGGGGCTAAACCGGTACGGTGTTGCGCTGCACCGTGCCTGGTTTTCGGTTTATATTCGGTAGCGGTTGAGGCGCGGGGCAGATGGCCCCGGCGCGGCCGTTCCGGAGCAGGCCGACCTTCACGGAAGGATGCAGACAATGCCAGTCACGGACGTGATCATCGACAAGGGCGCCACCGCGACCGCAAAGGGCGGGATGGTGTTCAACGTCAAGGCGTACGGCGCGCTGGGCACGGCGCTCACCAGCTCCGCGCAGGACGACACGGCCGCCTTTCAGGCCGCCATCACCGCCGCGTCGCAGGCGATGGGCACGCTGGGGGAGTCGTCCAGCAGCGCCCGCGGCAGCGTGGTGTTCGTGCCCCACGGCATCTACCGCATCAAGGGCACGCTCACCTTTCCCAACGGCGTGGCCCTCCAGGGCGCCGGAATGCACACCACGCAGCTGCGCTTCGCCCTGGCGCCCACGGCGGACGGGCTGGTGTGGGCCAACGCGACGGAGCTGACGTTCGGATTTGGCGGGTTCATGGAGGACATCGACGTCATCGCCGAGGGCGCGCACGATTCCCAGGCGCAGACGGCGGCGAACCTGGTGGTGCTGTCGTGGTGGAGCAACTTCGCCTTCAACCGGGTGCGGCTGCAGGGCGCGCGCGACGCCAACCTGCGCATCGACAACTGCCTGCACATCACCGCCACGCACCTGCTGGCCCGCGGCGCGCGGACCTCCAACCTGTGGATCGGCGCCGCGAGCAACTGGGTGACCACCACCTGCCGCTTCGTGGGCTGCTACTTCCAGGCGAGCACCCACGGCCCCGGTGCGGACGTGGCGGGGCTGGGTCTTCACTTCGACAACTGCGTGTTCGAGGACTCGGGGAACGTGGTGCCGACCTCCGGCTACGGGATCCGGATCCGGCGCGGCACGGTGACCCTGACGGCCCCCTACTTCGAGGCCAACCGCAGTTGGGACCTGATCGCGGGGACGGACGTCATCGCGCCTAACAACGCGAACGGCGCGTCGGTGACGGTCATCAACGCCGTGGTGATGCCCTACCACGACGAGCAGGGCGTGCTGCAAAAGCAGGCCAACACGGGCGCCCTGCGCTTCGAGCGCGGCAGCGCGTTCGTCCTGGGCGGCAACTATGCCCAGTCCCCGCGGCCGCTGGTGGTCACGACGTCGATGGACATGGTGCAGGCGGCGGCGAACTTCTACCCCCACGCCCCGGAGGTGGAAGGTGGCACCTTTGCCAACCTGCCCGGCACGGTCCTGTACAAGAAGGGGTCGGGGCAGGTGGTGCAGGCCGGCAACGTGGTGTACGGCATCAACCCCTGACGCCAGGCTGAGCTCGTGACGATGGGCCCGTCCCGTTCGCGGGGCGGGCCCGTTTGCGTCCGCGGCGGATGGGCGGCGCGCTTCCGTCCGCGGCTCCGCGTGGCTACCTTCGAACAATCTGTTTCCCGGCCTTCGCGCCCACCCTCCGGTTCGCGAGCATCTCCCGTGAAGAAGATTGGATTCGTGCTGATGGCCGGCGCGCTGCTGGCCGCCGCGCAGCTGGAGGCGCAGGAATGCCGCGCGCCCCGTCCGTCGCGCGATCGGGCGGAGCGCGCCCGCGCCGAGGCGGAGCGCACGTGGCGCGAGGCGCTGCAGGCGGAGGTGGCCGATTCCGTCCGCGGGGCGGGGCTGGGCGAGCCCTTTGGATTGGTCATCGTGGAGATCCGCGACCGCGGCACGGGCAAGGCGGAGGCGCAGACGTTCACGCCCCCCATCCAGGGCGAGTTCATCCGCGCCCTGCTGCGCCGCCGCGCGGAGCACGTGGCCACGTGGCCGGGACGCGACGGTGCCTTTCACCTGCGGCTGGACCCAGGCCCCCCGGCCGCGCCGGATGCCGTGGAGTGCCGGCCGCGGCTGCTGAACCCCCAGCAGGCACGCCGCGACATGATGGAGCTCATGCAGCGCGAGAGCCGCTTCTTCCATTCCGGCCGGTCGCGGGAGCGGATCCACGTGCGCCTGCTGGTGGACCGGACGGGCGAAGTCATGCTCGCCACCCTCAGCCGCCGCGGCATGGAGCCGCTGGTGGACCGCGCCATCCTCAACTTCATGCGGCGGCAGGAGTACGCCCCGGCCACGCTGGGGGGCCTGCCCATCGACGTGTGGGTGGAGATCCCGCTCTACCTGGGCACGCGCTGACGCACGATCCCACGAGCCGAGCGTTCCCTGAGCGGGTGTTAAAAGCGGTTTCGTATGCGTTTGCAGTTCTTTTGCCCCGCCCGTGCTGTCATTCTGAGGTCGGCGCCGGCTCGATCCGTCCCGTGACGAGAAGGCGACGGCCGAAGAATCTGGTTGCCCCGGTGCACGGATCCGCCCGCTGCAACTCCTCATCTCGTTCTTTCGTATCCGCTTACCGTCCGCCGGAGGCAGTCCACCTCGATCCCGGGAGACATCATGCTCATCCGAATCATGACCTTCTCCGCCGTGCTCCTGGCCGCCGCCCCCGCCCATGCGCAGCAGGGCGGCCCCCGGTGCAGGACCACGGCGAACCCGGCGGGAACCGCCACACCCTGGGCGACGAACGAGGGGCGGGGGATGCGGCGGGCGGTGCTGGACTCGGTGGAAGCCGACATCGAGGCGGCCGCCCGGCAGTCCGGCATCCAGCAACCCGCCGGAATGGTGGTGATCGTGATGCCGGACGACGCCGCGGGACGGGCGGAGATCCACCTGCACGAATCCAACGTCCGCGAAAGCTTCGTGCGCGACGCCCTCGCACGGCGGGCGCCCCTGCTCGCCTCGCTCCGCCCGGACGGCAACACGCTGTACTTCTGGCTGGAGCCGGTGCCCTTTCCCGCGGCGGACTCCGTCGTGGTGGAGTGCAGGCCGCAGATGGCCAACCCGGAGTGGTTCTACCGGGAGCTGCGGCAGGCCATCCAGGAAGAGGGCAGCGGCATGACGGGCGTGGTCCACCTGAAGATGCTGGTGGCACGCGACGGCAGGGTGGCGTACGCGAGCGTTCGGCGCAGCGGCCGGCCCGCGCTGGACCGGGCCCTGGTGCGGGTGACGCGGGGGCTGCGCTTTGAGCCCGCGACCGTCCAGGGCATCCCGGTGGACCTGTGGGTGGAAGCGCCCGTCCCGCTGACCCGCCCGTGATCGGCTGAGCGGTTTCCGGCGCCCATCCGGCTGCACTGAATCCTGGACCGCCAACGCCCCGCCGCGACCTTCGCGGCGGGGCGTTTCGCATCCCTTCGCGTCGCCCCGAGAAAGACTCCACAGGAGGTAAACCGGTACGCTGTATGCCTGCAGTCATCTAGATTTTCGGGTTATATTCGGTATGTGCTCGTGAGCCGCGGGGGAGCCGCGCCACGGACACTCCGGACGAAGGAAAACCTTCACGAAAGCAGGGAGTCATGGCAGCAATCACGGGCGTGATCCACGACCAGGGTGCAACCGCGACGGACCGGGGCGGGATGGTCTTCAACGTCAGCGCGTACGGCGCCGTGCCGGACGGGCGCGAGGTCGCGGACGGCGCGACGACCACCGGCTCCACCACCGTCACCAGCGCCACCGCCGCGTTCACGGCGGGAGACGTGGGCAAGTCCATCTCCCTGGGCGCCCAGGTGCGCACGACCATCGCCACGGTGGTGAACGCGACCACCATCACCACGGCCGCCGCGGCCACCGCCACGGCCACGGGCGTGACGCTCATCTTCGGCACGGACAACACGCCGCTCATCCAGGCCGCCATCAGCGCGGCCGCCCCCAGCCGCGGCGTGGTGTACCTGCCCTCGCACGCCGCGGCCAACTTCTACCTGGTCACCCGGCAGGAGCCGCCGGTCCACCCCTCCGCGCCGGTGCTGTACCTGACCAGCGGCGCGCGGCTCACGGGCCATCGCTACGGAAGCCGCATCAAGCTGATGGGCGCGCACGCGCTCACCATTCCGATGCTCTACGCCCGCGGCGCAACGCACCTGGAGGTGGACAACCTCACGTTCGACGGCTCGCGCGCGGTGCAGGACACGGGCTCCGGCAGCGAACACATGCACGTGATGCGGCTCGCTCCCATTCCCCTGCCGTCTACCCAGGGCTGCGAAGACGTGAGCATCCACGACTGCGAGTTCCACGACGTCCGCGGCGACGCCGTCTCGGTGGGCAACTACTACGAGCGGGTCACCATCCGGAACTGTGCCTTCCGCAACACGGGCCGCTGCGGCGTGTTCACCGCCACGGGGACGGACCTGATCGTGGCGGACAACGTCTTTGCCGAGTGCTCGCCCGCCTTTCACAACGAGCCCGAGGGATTCGACATCGACATCACCGGCACGCGGATCACCGGAAACCTCATTCGAGACAGCGCGGCCGGCATCGACATGGGGGGGCACTCGGAGGGGCGGCTGGTGGGCGGGCTGGTGGCGGGGAACCACATCAGCAACTGCAACCGTGGCATCAACGTGTACAACTGCCACGACAGCAAGGTGCTGAACAACACGATCGTGGACATGCTCACGGGCACCGGCATCCTGGTACACGGCAACAGCAGCGACATCCTGGTGCAGGGCAACTCGGTGCGGCGGTGCGCCACCAACCCCTTCGCGGCCAACCCCTCGGGCGGAGGGCCCGGCGCCACCCGGGTCATGCACAACCTCACTCTCCGCGACAACGACTTCATCCAGGAGGTCGGGCAGGGGGGGACCCCCTCCGCCATCAAGTCCGTGCGCGGGGTCAAGGTGCTGGGCGGACGGTTCGCAGGCGGCGCCACCCGCGCGCTCGAGATCAGTGCCGCAAGCGACGACGTGACCGACGTGCTGGTGGACGGGGTGACGTTCCAGGACATCGCGGACGCCTACTGGTGCCTGTACGTGCTGCCGGCATCGTCCACGGCCGTGATGAACGTCACCATCGTAAACTGCCGTTTCGTGGGCAGGGCGGTCCCGAGTGCCAAGGAGTCCATCCGGCTGAACGGGCCTTACCGCTATCTCAACATCTCCAACAACGATGCGCACCAGCGCGGCGGAGTCGACACCTTCGCGTTTTCCGCGGCAACGTACGTGCGGGAGGGCAACCGCCTGGGCACGCTGCCGCTGCGCAGTTGGGGAACGGCGGCGCCCACGTCCGGCACCTGGAACCGCGGGGACCGCATCGCCAACCAGGCGCCCACGGGCGCGGGCTCCGTGAGCCACTGGGTGTGCGTCACCAGCGGCGAGGCGCACCTGGCCAGCACGGGCAGCACCACCAGCGGCTCCAACCAGGTCACGGCCGTGACGAGCATCGCCACGTGGACCGTGGGCGACGCCATCAGCGGCGCGGGGATCCCGGCGAACACCACCGTGGCGGCGGTGGATGCCGGCACCAGCACGCTCACCCTGAGCGCCAACGCCACGGCGACGGCGGCCGGCGTGGCCCTGGCCGACGCGGCGTTCCGGTCCGTGCTCCTCGTCTAAGCCCGCGGCGGCTCGGCGAAGGCAGTCAGGCGAAGGGGGAGCCCGCGGGCTCCCCCTTCGCGTTTCCGGGAGCGGGCACGGCCGGCGGGGCGCGGCCCTTCCACCCTCCCCGGCCGAGCGATACGTTTGTGCCGCACGGCCCCGTTCCGGCTTGATCCGCGTGGCCTCCCCCCTCCGCCGTCCCGTTCGGCTCCGCGTGCTGCTCCGCGCCCCGCTGATCGCCGCGATCGCCCGACGCAGCTTCGCGGTGCTGATCTGGTTCGGCCGGAGTCACGCCGCGCATTCGGGCTCGCGCGCGGCGGACAGAGCCATCCATCCGCCGCATCGGAGTCACGTCGAGTGCCGGGTGCCAAAAGGATGCGATCGGGGGATGCGTGACCGGGCTTTCGTCACAGGATGTGGTGTGCGCGCCTCCTCGGAAAAACCGCGATGAACAGCGTCGCGGCGCCTGGATTCTTCCGCTCCCCGGCATCTCCGTCCGCGGGCTGCAACTCCGGATGTGTTTGATCCGTATCGGGATGCGTGCATCGAGGCACGCCTCCTCCTCTCTTCGTGGAGACACCATTGCTGATCCGGATCATCGTCCTCTCCGCCGCGGTCCTGTCCGGCGTGTCCTCGGCGCCCGCCGCCGCGCAGTCCGACTCCCGCTGCAAGGCCATCGCGACCGAGAATCCGCGGTCGCAGAGCCAGCGCTCCGCGGACAGCGCCCGCATGGCCCCGCGCTTTCACGTCATCCGCGCACTGCGGACCGGCATGCTTGACGCGGCGCGGCAGGCGGGCGTGGAGCAGCCGGCGGGGCTGGTCGTGGTGGAGGTCGACGCCCGCCGCCCGGACCGCTCGGTCGTGCACACGCATCACGCCAACGTGCAGGAGGACCTCGTCCGCGGCGTCGTGGCCCAGCACACCGGCCTGTTCCCCACGCTCCCGGAGCGCACCCGCGTACTGAACTTTCGGCTGGATTCGCTCTCGCTGGATGGGATGCTGGACAGCCCGATCGAATGCCAGCCGCGGCTGGAGAGCCCGGGCCAGGTGGGCGCGGCGATGGAGGCCGTCGTCGCCCGCGAGCGCCCGCTGCCGGCCGGAAGCGATCCGCGCGTGAGGGTGTCCGTGCGCATGCTGGTCACGCGCGAAGGCGGGGTGGCATACGCCGAGCTCGCGCGCGGCAGCAGCTCCCCCACGCTGAACACCGCCATCCTGGGCACCATGCGGTCCCTGCGCTTTCTTCCCGCGTCGTTGAACGACCGGCCCGTGGACGCGTGGGTGGAGCTGCCCATCCAGATGACCGTGAACGTCGCCCCGCGCGACCGCTCTGACCCGGACTCCCGATTCCCGTGATCCAGCCTCGCCGCGCCGCGCCCGTCGCCCGTGCCGGCGCGCGCGGCGTGGTGCTGCAGAGGGACGGCCTGTGGCTTCCCCGGATCCCGCTCGCCGTCCGGGCCTGGCCGCCGTAACTTTCCGCAGCCGGCGGCGCGTTCGCATCCCGGGCGCGCCGCTCCCCGTTCCGATACCATCGCGTGACCTCCCTCATCCGCCGCCGCTTACCCCGCATGCTGCTCCGGGCCCTGCTGATCGCTGTGATCGCCTACGCCGGCTTCGCGGCGCTCCTCTGGGTGGTCGCCGAGCGGCTGATCTTCATGCCGCCCGCCGACGGGTATCCGCGCGACGAGCAGGTGCTGCTCATCCCCCGCGCCGGCGGCGGAAGCGTGGCCGCGCTGCACCTGCGCAACCCGGACGCACGCTACACCATCCTGTTCAGCCACGGCAACGCGGAGCACATCGTCCACGGGATGAGCTTCCTGGAGCGGATGCGCGACGCGGGGTTCGAGGTGCTGGCGTACGACTACAGCGGCTACGGGCTCAGCACGGGGCGCCCGTCGGAGCAGGCGTCGTACGCGGACATCGACGCGGCGTACGACTACCTGGTGCGCACGGCGGGAGTGCCGCCGGAGCGCATCATCCTTCACGGGCGGTCGCTGGGGGGCGCGGTGGCGGCGGACCTGGCCAGCCGCAAGCCCGCCGCGGGGCTGGTGCTGGAGAGCACCTTCACCTCCGCGTACCGCGTGGCCCGGGTGCCGTTTCTCCCATTCGACCGCTTTCGAACGGACAGGAAGATGCCCCGCATCCACATGCCGGTGCTGGTGATCCACGGCGTGGGCGACGAGCTCATCGCCTTCTGGCACGGGCAGCGGCTGTACGACCTGGCGCGGGGTCCCAAGCAGCGGCTGTGGGTGGAAGGCTCCGGCCACAACGACCTGTCCTGGGTGGCGGGCGAGCGGTACTGGGCGGCGCTCCGCACCTTCGCGGATTCGCTGCCGGCGCCGCAAACGGGAGACACGGGAACGTGATGCGGAGGACGTGGATGCTGGCTGCGGCGTGCGCACTGGCCGCGTGCGGCCCGGAGCACCGCGACGGGGTGGATGCCCAGGAGGCGGATTCCATCGCGGCCGCCGCGGATTCCGCCGCGGCGCGCGCGGGCACGGCATCCGCCGGGGCAGGGACGGCCGATACGGCGTTCACCTTCCGCCTGCACCAGACGCGGCCGGGGACGGCGGACAGCATCACCGTCCTCCTTGGCGGCCGGGTGGTGCAGACGCTGCTGCCGTCGGAGAACCACCTGCCGCCGGAGACGGGGGTGGAGCGCATCGCGCGCATCGACCTGGACTTCGATGGGTTCTCGGACCTGGGATTCGTGACGGAGCTGTCCATGGCCGGCTCGCGCTCGGAGTACTGGCGGCTGGACCCGGCGACCGCCCGCTTCGACCACGCCGGCGTGTACGAGACGCTGCAGCCCGATTCCGCCGCCCGCGAGCTGACGACCTACATCCGCGGTGGGCACGCCGGCCGGCTGTGGACGGCGTCGCGGTGGCGGTGGATGGACGGCGCCCTGGCGGAGGTGCGGCAGGAGGAGCAGGACGTGCAGCCGGACGGCGAGGGCTACGTCCGCATCGTCCGCGAGCGGCGGAATGGCGCGCTGGCGGAGACGTCGCGCGACACCCTGGCCGACGCCGGCCCGGGCACCCCGTCGTGGACCAAGCCGTAGGGGGATGCGGATGATGCTCGTCCTGGACGCGGCCCTCGTCGTGACGGGCGGGCTGCTGCTGGTGCTGGCGTGGTGGCGCGCGGTGGCGTGGAAGCGGTACCGCGCCCTGTGGCAGGTGATCGTCGCCGCCGAGCTGGCCAGGGACGACGGGGAACTTCCTCCCCTGCGCCGGGACTTTTTGCGGATGGTCGTGGCGGGCGAGCGGTGGGGCGCCTTTTCGGAAGACGTGCCGCGCCTGCGGAATGCCCGCCGCGTGGAGCGCGTGCTGGCCTGGCGCGCGACGGCGGCGCGCATCCAGGCCGCCCCGGAGCCGGTGGTGATCCGGATGCGCGTCAGCCGGTGGGGACGGCCCGCGGAGATCCTGGTCGCGCGCAGCTCCGGCAACCCGGACTTCGACAGGGCCGCCGCGCGCGCCGCCCGGCACGCCCGCTTTGCGCCGGCGCGGCTGCTGGGCCGCGCGGTGCCCGTGTACGTGGAGGTGCCCTTCACCTTGCAGCGTCCGGCCTGAACGGCCTTCGGCACTCGCGCGCACGCCGCGGGTACATCGTCGCTCCACCGGCGCCTCCCCGGCGCCGGCGTGAATCTCCGCATCGCCGTCCGCCGTATCCATCCGCCGAACCCGTTCCTCCCACTGGAGTTGCAGATGCGCAGGAGAAGCCCGCTCGTCCCCCTGTTTTCGCTGGCGCTGTGCGTGTTCGCGGCGTGGATGTACTTCTCGCCGTACCTGGCGTATCGCAACCTTACCCGTGCCGCGGACCGTGGCGACGTGGAAGCGCTGAACGAGCTGGTGGATTTTCCCGCGTTGCGCACCAGCTTCAAGGAGAACCTCAAGAACGCCGTGGCGCGCGAGATCTCCGCCGACGCGGACAATCCGCTGGCCGCGATGGGCGGCGCGCTGGCGGGGATGCTGACCAGCCGCGTGGTGGATGCCGCCGTGACCCCTGCCGGGATCGCCGCCCTGACCCGCGGCAACGACCCCACGGAAGGCGACGGCGCGGACCAGGCAGATGAGAATGCGCGCGAGAACGAGAACGTGGAGCGCGACCGGCGCTACGAGGGCCTGAACCGCTTTGCCGTGCGCTACCTGGACAAGGAGAACGGCGGCGAGCAGTACGCGCTCATCCTGCGCCGCGACGGCCTCGGCTGGAAGCTCTCCGGCGTCCGCTTTGGCAGGGACGTGGAGTAGGGGAGGCAGAGCACAGCCCAGCGGCGGAGGCCAGGCAGGCCGAGCCGCGAGGCGGTGGCGCGGAGTAGGGGCGAGTGCCGAGATCCACGGGAGCGAATGAATTCGCGGCTACAACATCACACTGTCCGCCTCCGCGGACACCGCGCGGGCGGAGGCCGTGCGGGTGGGCCGGCCGTGAGTTCCTGCAGAGTATGTGGTTGCCGTAAAGCAGTTGAAGCCCCGTTCGGCGAGCGCGGCGAGCCGAGACGGGGCTTACCGCTTTCCCAGCGGCGGGTTTACCCGCTCCGGCCGGATGCCTGCCTCTTGTCTCCCGGACTGATCGCTCCAGCCCCGTCGCCGTCCGCCGTCCGCCGTCCGCCGTCCACCTGTAACCTGTAACCTGTCCCCCGCAGTTCCGCAGTTCCCCCGCCGTCCACCCCACGCTATCTTCCCCGCATGGTATCACTCTTCGACATCCTGGGTCCCACCATGGTCGGACCATCGTCATCGCACACGGCCGGCGCCTGCCGGCTGGGGCTCATCGCGCGCGCCATCGCGGGAGGCACGCCGGGGCGCGTCCGCATCCAGCTGCACGGCTCGTTCGCCGCCACGGGCGAGGGGCACGGGACGCACCGCGCCATCGTGGGCGGCCTGGTGGGGCTGGCCCCCGACGACCTGCGCCTGCGCGAGGCGTACGACGAGGCGCGCGCCGCCGGCCTGGAGTGGGAGTTCGAGGACATCGACCTGGGCGAGGACGCGCATCCCAACACGGCCATCTTCCACGTGGAGATCGGCGACGAGCAGCTCATCGTCCGGGGCGCGTCGCTGGGGGGCGGCCGGGTGGAGGTGTCGGAGATCGACGGGTTTCCCGTCGCGCTCACGGGCGCCTATCCCACGCTGGTGCTGCTGGCGCACGACGAGCCGGGCACCATCGCCTGCGTGGCCACCATCATGGCGGGCCACCACGTGAACCTGGCCACCATGCGCGTGGACCGCACGGGCCGGCACCAGGACGCGCTGATGACCATCGAGGCCGACGAGCCCGTGAACGACGCCGCGCTGGGCGCGATCCGGTCGTTTCCGTGGCTGCGCTGGGCGCGGTCCATTCCGAAGATCGCGTGAGAAGACAGGGAATAGGGAATAGGGAATAGGGAATAGGGAATAGAGGGGAACGGGGCGCAGGATCTCATCCTCGCCTCCTCCTTGGGCGCGGAGCTCGCCGCGGACCCGCGCGCCATCTCTCCGTGCACTGCTCTTGCAGGCTATTCCCTATTCCCTATTCCCTATTCCCTGCGGTTCCATGCACAAATCCATCGAAAGCCTCATCCGCGACGCCGAGGAGTCCGGGCGCCCGCTGCCGCAGGTGGTGCTCGACCGCGAGTCCCGCGAGACGGGCGTGCCCCCGGAGCAGATCCGCGCGCGCATCGCCCGCACGCTGCAGATCATGCGCGGGGCCATCGACGAGGGGCTGGAGGGCAAGGTGCGCTCGGCCAGCGGGATGACGGGCGGACGCGCCAAGAAGCTGTGGGACGGCGGGCCGCGCATCCTGGGCAACCGGGTGACGGCCACCCTGGCGCGCGCCATCTCCACGCTGGAGGTGAACGCGGCCATGGGACTGATCGTCGCGGCGCCCACGGCGGGGGCGGCGGGGGTGCTGCCGGCCATCCTGATCTCCGTGGACGAGTTCGCCGAGGGCGGCATGGGCGAGGAGCGGCTGGTGGATGCCATGCTCGTCGCCGGCGGCGTGGGCGGCGTGGTGGCCCAGCGCGCGTCGCTGGCCGGCGCGGAAGGCGGATGCCAAGCGGAGACGGGCACGGCCGCGGCCATGGGCGCCGCCGCCGTCACCTGGCTGCACGGCGGCACGCACGAGCAGGTCTCCACGGCCATCGCCCTGTGCCTGCAGGGAATGCTGGGATTGATCTGCGACCCCATCGGCGGCCTGGTGGAGATCCCGTGCATCTACCGCAACGCATCCGCCGCCATGCAGGCCATCGCCGCGTCGGAGATGGCGCTGGCGGGGCTGGACTTTCCCGTCTCCGCGGACGAGGTGATCGACGTGATGGGCGAGGTGGGCCGGCGGATGCCCAGCGCCTACCGCGAGACGGCCATGGGCGGCCTGGCCGCGACCCCGTCGGCGCGGAAGCTCGTGCAGATCCGGCCCACGTCGCGGCCCTCGGGGGCGAGCCGGTAACTGCGGGGGACAGGTTACAGGTTACAGGTTACAGGTTACAGGTTACAGGGAACTGCGGAGTCGGGGTCGGCGGATGGGGTTCTCCCCCTCTCCCGTACAGGGCAGGCAACCAAGGGTGCCGATCGGCGGCGTACGGGAGAGGGGGCCGGGGGGTGAGGGCCCCGCACGGACCCGGCGGACCGGCCGGTGCTGGCTGTAACCTGTCCCCTGTACCCTGTAACCCGCAGTTCCGTCGCCCGCCCGCAAACCCGAAAGGCTTTACACGCCGCCTCCGGGATGAAACTTTGTCCGGGGCGCATCGTACTTTGCCCCCGGGAGCAACGACCAAATGTCTTTCCTGATCTACATCCTGGTCGCCGGCCTGGTGGCGCGGTGGGTCATCACCGCCTGGCAGGGCGGCGGCGGAGACGGCTACGAGCTGGCCTCGCGCGACGCACAGATCAAGCGCCTGCGCGAAGAGATGGACGGCCTTCACGCCGAGGTGCGGCGCCTGGCCGAGGAGCAGTCCTTCATGGTTCGCCTGCTTTCGGACGGCACGCCGGCCCGCGACGCCGCGCTGCCCGCCCCCGAGGCGCCCCTGCAATCCAACCCGGAGATGCCCTGATGGTGACGCGCGAGGACGTGGTGAACTTCCTCAACCGGATGGAGCTGGACTTTGAGGAAGTGTCGGACGGGATGTGGCTGGCCTACCCCAACGAGGAGCAGGGCGGCACGCCGCTCGTCATCAGCCACGCGCCGCCCCTGCTGGTGTTCCGGCTCAAGGTGCTGGACGTGCCCCGCGACGGGGACAAGTGCAAGGAGCTGTACCGGCGGCTGCTCATGGCCAACGCCAACGAGCTGGTGCACGCGGCGTACGGCCTGGAGGAAGAGGACGTGATCCTCACCGACTCGCTGCAGCTGGAGAACCTGGACTTCAACGAGTTCCAGGCCACGGTCGATTCGTTCCAGATGGCCATGGCCACGCAGCTCGAGACGCTCACGCCGTTCCGCGACTGCTGAGGCGGCCGCCCTTTCGCCGATCCGAACCCACACCTGTCCGACGGAACGCCCGGGCCCCCGGCCCGGCTGTTCTCCGCCGAGCAACCAGAACGGCCAAGACGATGGGAATCTTTTCCAAGCTGTCGCTGCTCGTCAGGTCCAACCTGAACGACCTGATCGCCCGGGCCGAGAACCCGGAGAAGATGCTCGAGCAGGTCATCATCGACATGCGCGAGCAGCAGACCAAGGCCAAGCAGGAAGTGGCCCTGGCCATTGCCGAGGAGCGCAAGCTCAAGGCGCAGGTGGAGAGCGAGGCCAAGCAGGCGCAGGAGTGGGAGCGCCGCGCCGTGCTGGCCCTGCAGCAGGGCCGCGATGACCTGGCCCGGCAGGCGCTGCTGCGCCAGCAGGAGTACACGCAGCGCGCCCAGAGCCTGCACGAAACGTGGACGCGCCAGGCCTCCGACACCGAAAAGGTCAAGGACGCCCTGCGCCAGCTGCAGGTCAAGATCGAGGAGGCGCAGCGCAAGAAGAACCTGCTCATCGCCAAGCAGAAGCGGGCGCAGGCGCAAAAGCGCATCCACGAGACCATGGCCGGCCTGAGCGACACGTCCGCGTTCGAGACGTTCGAGCGGATGGCGCAAAAGATCGAGCACACGGAGCGGCTGGCCCTGGCCGCCGCCGAGGTGAGCGAGGAGCTGTCCGGCGACCCGCTGGAAAAGCAGTTCAAGGCCCTGGAAAGCAGCAGCGGCAGCGAGGACATCGAGTACCGGCTGCTGGAGATGAAGCAGAAGATGGGGCTCTCGCTTCCCCCCGGCACGCCGGCGTCCGGCGGGCAGTCGCTGCCGGGCACGGGGCAGGCGGGCGGACGGGCGCTGGGTGCCGGCGCGGCGGGCGGCAACAGCCGTCCGGCGGACCCCTCCGTCGCCGACGCCGAACTGCTGAACGACGACGGCGACGTGCACGCGGCGCAGGAGCGCTCGTCGTTCGGGCCGCCCCCGCCGCCGCCCACCCCGGGCGACGCCACGCAGGCGCAGGGCCCCGGCCCGGTCGTCAACGACCGCGATCTCGCCGCCCAGATCGACGCGCTCAACCGCGGCTGATCCGCCGGCAGGGGAAAGCGCAGGAACGACGAGGGCCGCGGGAGCAATCCCGCGGCCCTCGCCGTATTCGATCCGGTTGCCGCTGAGGCGTGCGTCCTAGAGCATGCGCACGTTCGAGTATTTGCAGACCGTGTGGACGTTGTTGGAGCCGTCGGGCCAGGTCTGTGTGCAGCTGGTGAGCTCGTAGAACGTTCCGTTTGCGCCGAAGTTGTAGCCGAACTTGTCGACGCAGAGGGACCAGCAGCCGAATGCATCGGCGGGGAAGGCCAGCGCGGCGAGCAGGGCGCCCGCGGCGGTGAGGGTGCGGCGATGTGCGATCATCATTGTCTCGCCTCCGGGGAAGCGGGAGACTTGAACTCCACCGTCATGCGAAGCGTGTAGGGCACCGGCTGCCCGTTCCGCAACGCGGGTTTGAAGCGCGTTTCGCGGAGGGCCGCACTCGCCGCCGGGCCAAATGCCTGGTCGTATTCCGCCTGGTAAACGCGCTCCACGGGGGTGTTGCTCCCGGGGACGTGGTCGACGAGAACCATGCTCACGGTCTCGGAAACACCCGCGGGGCGATCCGCCGGCACGGCGTCGAGCACGCGTCCCTTCTCGTCCAGCCGGACGTCCATCAGCACGAGCGTGGCCGGCCTTACCCCGGCGAGCTCGCGGGGATAGTGGCGCGCGAGGCTGCGGGTGAGTGCCTCCGGAGTCTCGAGCTGCGGCATGTGGGAGAGCCCCGAATACCGTTGTGCCACCTCCGAAGCGGGTACGCGACCCTCCGCGGTTGCGGCGGGTGCAGCATCGCCCCCCGTCCCGCAGGCAGCCAAGACTGCGGTGGCCGCGGGTGCGAGGAACAGGCGGTGGAGATTTCGCGGACGCATATCATCCTTCCCCAACTGTGGATACAACCGGCACATCATTGTCGAACTTATAGGACCAAAAGGTGCGCAAGTCAATAAAATTTGCTTTGTCGATTGCGGTGGATGTACGTTTCCATCGTCTGCTCTGAGCCTTTTTTCGCCGGGATTTGACTTGATCGGTGCCCGCCCGATGCGCCTGGCGCGCGCGAGCAACGGACACGACCGCTCTTGAACCACCGAGCTTTCAGCCTCGACGCAGAACGAGCGGCACGCCGCGTGTGCCTTGACCAGGATACGCCGGCCGCTCACTTTGGGGCTGCGCGTTACATCCGCCGCGATCGTTGTCGTTGGATTCCTCCAGCTGCCCCCCTGGGGCCGAGCGCCCATGCCAATCGCCCGCTTCCGTCCCGCCCTCGCCCTAGCACTCACCCTTGGCGTCTGCGGCACGGCGTCCGCGCAGAACGTGCTGCGCCTGCCCGGCAACAAGACCGTGGAGGTGATCGGGCTGGAGGACTGGACGGTGCCCATGCTGCAGGACTCGCTGCGCAAGTACGCGGACGGCGTGACGCTGGATTCCCATGCCTGCGCGGCGGTGCTGCGCATGCAGCTGGGCTTCGCGGACGCGGCCGTGCAGAAGTTCATCGCCCGGATGCCTTCGGGGAGCACGGAGTACGTGGCCGTCAGCGTGGTGGAACCGGCGGACTCGGCACGGGTGCGCCGGCGCGCGGTGGGGCGGGACAGCGTCGGCTTTCCGGCGGAATACGCGGCGCTCGAGGGGCTGATGCGCCGGCACCCGGGCGTGGGGTTCGCCCTGGTGAACGATCTCCGCGAGGCGTCGCCGATGATCCAGGACGACAGCGCCGCCGTGCGCCAGGCATGGGCGCTGGTGGATGCCCAGCGCCGTCCCGAGGGCTTCGCGCTCGCCGCGCGTGTGCTGGAATCCCATCCCAACTATCACGCGCGGGTGCTGGCCGCGACCATCCTGCGCGACGCCCCGGCGGACGATGCGCTGCTGTACACCCTCGTCCGCGCGATGCGTGACGAGGTGGACATGGTGGGCGACCTCGCGAGCTCCGTAGCCGCGCGGATGGCGGCGGAGCGGCGGGGTGTAGACTGGACGCCGGTGGCCGCGGACGTGCACGCGATCCTGGATGGCTCCAGCCTGTACGCGCTGGACGAGGTGATGCAGGCGGCGGTGGCTTCCGGCGTGGACACGCGCCATGCGGCGCCGTTCCTCGCTGGCGGCGGCCACGCTGTGCTGGCGCGGCTGGGTGCGGAGAACGAGCGGATGTGGGGCGGCGCGCACCGCCTGCTCGTCGCGCTGCGGGGCGAGGACCTGGGCCGCGACCCCGCCGCCTGGCGGGCCTGGATCGCGACCCTCGGGCCCATCATCAGCGGCGGCGAGTAGGCGGCACGGGTGCGTCCGCACTTTCGCACTTTCGCACTTTCGCACTTTCGCACTTGTCTCCAGGCACTTGGCACTTGGCACCGTAGTTCGATACGTTCCGCGGGGGCGGCAGTCTGCCGGCCCCGCGGTTCTTATCCGGTCCCAACGCATGGTCCAGCCCAGAGAGCAAGCTCCCACCCGTACGTCGCCGTTCGCCGTGCTCATCGCGGCGGTGTTCGCCGTGCTGCTGCTGGCGTTCGTGTACAGCGTGGCGGAGGTGCTGCTGCTGCTGTTCATCGCGGCGCTCTTCGCGCTGTACCTGGGCGCCATCATCGACTTCATGCAGGAGCGCTTTCGCGTGCCGCGCGTGGCCGGCGTGCTGTCGGCGCTGCTCATCACGGGTGTGGGCGTGACGGTGGTGGGATGGCTGGTGCTGCCCCCGGTCGCCCGGCAGACGCAGGCGCTCATCACGGCGCTGCCGGGGCAGATCCAGGTGTGGATGGCGTCGCTGCGCGAGCTGACGGCGCGCTATCCCCTGGTGGCGGCCGTCTTTCCCCCGGAGCGGCTGTCGGAGCAGCTGTCCGGGCTGGCGCAGAACGCGGGACTGGCGGCGGCGGGGCTGTTCCCCGTGGTGTTCGACACGCTGCACGTGCTCATCAACTTCGTGAGCGTGCTGGTGATGGGCATCTACATGGCGCTGCGGCCGGAGGTGTACCGCGAGGGGATCGTCTCGCTGGCGCCGCCGGTGCACCGCGAGCTGGTGCGCGACATCCTGGCGGACCTGGCCCGCTCGCTGCGCGCCTGGATCGGCGGGCAGATGCTGGCCATGGTGTTCCTGGGCGTGCTCACGTGGATCGGCCTGGAGATCCTGCGGGTGCCCTTTGCCCTGGCGTTCGGCGTGTTCACGGGCGTGGTGGTGATGGTGCCGTTCTTCGGCAGCCTGGTGTCCACGCTCCTGCCCGCGCTGTTCGTGCTGGGCAACGAGGGGATCGTGCACGCGCTGCTGGTGGTGCTGCTGGGCGTGATCATCCACATCATCGAGGCCAACTTCGTCCATCCGCTCATCATGGAGCGCCGGGTGCACCTGCCGCCCGTGCTGTCCATCCTGAGTGTGCTGATCATGGCGGAGCTGCTGGGTCCCGTGGGGCTGCTGGTGGCCGTCCCCGTGCTGGCGTCGGTGATGGTGATCACGCGGCGCATCTACGTGCACCGCCTGCTGGAGGGCAAGGGATTCCGCCGCTTCGTGCGCGACCCGCCCAGCGAGGTGCGCCTCCCCGAAGGCGCCCTGCGGTCCGTCCCCCCCGGGCTGAGCATCCCGGCCATGCTGGAGCAGGCGGGGGCGGCTCCACGATGAAGTGCGTGAGTGCGGAAGTGCGTGAGTGCGGGAGTGGCTTCGCGCCCGCGCACGGCACTCCGCACTCGGCACAGTCCCACTCACGCACTAACGCACTCACGCACTCCCGTCCAGCCGTGACACACGACCTCTCGACCTACCGCTACCTCGTCGTCGCCGAAGGGCAGTTCGGGCCCCTGACCAGCAAGACGGCCAACAGCGCCGTGCGGTTCATCCCCGACCGCGTGGTGTGCGTACTGGACACCGCGCAGGCCGGGCGCTCCGTGCAGGACGTGCTGGGGTTCGGCGGCGCGCTGCCGGTGGTGGGGACGGTGGAGGAGGGGCTGCGGCTGGAGCCCACGGCGCTGCTCGTGGGCATCGCGCCGCAGGGGGGCGGGCTGCCCGAGGCGTGGCGGCCCATGCTGCGCACGGCCATCGCCGCGGGGCTGCACATCGTCAGCGGGCTGCACGTGCACCTGGGCGAGGACGCGGAGCTGGCGCGGCTGGCGGCGGAGCACGGCGTGCACATCCACGACCTGCGCAAGCCGCCGGCGGACCTGCCCGTGAGCCAGGGCAAGGCGCGGCTCATCGACGCCTACTCCGTCCTGACCGTGGGCACGGACTGCAACATCGGCAAGATGACGGCGGGGCTGCACATCCGCGACGCGCTGGCGGAGCGCGGCGTGCGCGTGGGCTTCGCGGCCACGGGGCAGACGGGGATCCTCATCGAGGGATGGGGGATCGCCGTGGACGCCGTGGTGGCGGACTTCATCGGCGGGGCGGCGGAGCGGCTGGTGCTGCGGGCGGCGGAGGGGAACGACGTGGTGCTGGTGGAAGGGCAGGGCTCGCTGGTGCACCCCGGCTACTCCGGCGTGACGCTGGGGCTGCTGCACGGCTCCATGCCGGACGCCATGATCCTGTGCCACCAGCCCACCCGCGCCTGCCCGTACGGCGGGGGCAACGCGTACAGCTGGATGCCGCTGCCGTCCGTGGAGGAGATGATCCGCATCTGCGAGGGCGCCATCGCGCCCCTGCGGCCGTCGAAGGTGATCGGCATCTCGCTCGTCACCTTCGACATGGACGAGGACGCGGCGCGCGCCGAGATGGACCGTATCGCCCGGGTGACGGGGCTGCCCGTGACGGACCCCGTGCGATTCGGCGCGGGACCGCTGGCGGAGGCCATCCAGCGCGGCGCGGAAGCCAAGCGCTCCGCCCGCGCCGGGGGCGTCGCGGCGGCGGTGTGAAGGTGGATGCCGGCGGGGCGTCGAGCCCCGCCCGTCCCTTCACTCCGCGGCGGATGCGTACTGCTCGGCGAACCCGGGCGCGGCGGGAATGACCTCGATGACGTCCAGGTGGATGCCGCCCGGCGTGGTGCCGATGAAGTGCCGCTGCCCCCACGGCTCGTCGCGCAGCGGCAGGAGCACCTGCAGCCCGGCCGCCCGCAGCCGGTCGTATTCCGCGGCCGCGTCCTCCACCTCCAGGTTGAGCAGCACGTGGCCCGCAACGCCCCGCAGCGGCCCGGGGATGCTGTCGTGCGTGCCGAGCAGAAAGGCCAGCTCGTACTCCGGCCGGTCCCCGTGCGCCAGGCTGACGTACCAGTCGCTGCGGAACGTCTCGCGGAACCCGAGATGATCCAGGAAGAACCGGCTGCCGGCGTCCACGTCGTCGGTGGGCAGCACGGGATAGAAGCTGTTCAGGCGCATGCGAGGGCTCCGGGACGGGGTGTCTTGCCGCTGCGAAACGACATCGGCAGATTACATACATACTGTATGTTTGTCAAGCGGAGGACGGATCCATGAACCGGCAGGTCCAGCGAACCGAGGCGACCCGCGCGCGCCTGCTGCAGGTGGCGCGGCGGATGTTCGCGGCGCACGGATACCAGGCGGTGCCGGCGGAAGACCTGGTGCGGGAGGCGGGGCTCACGCGCGGCGCGCTGTATCACCACTTCGGGGGAAAGGACGGCCTGTTCGCCGCGCTCTACGAGGAGGTGCAGCGGGAAGTCACGGCCCGCATCGACCGCGCGGCCGATGCGGAGGGGGATGCGTGGAGCGCGCTGCGGGCGGGGTGCCACGCGTTCCTGGAGTGCTGCATGGACCCGGAGGTGCAGCGCATCGTCCTGCTGGATGCGCCGGTGGTGCTGAGCTGGGAGGCGTGGCGCGAGGTGGACATGCGCCACGGGCTGGGCTCCCTCAAGGAGGGGCTGCGGCAGGCCCAGGAGAGCGGCGCGATCGACGAGCAGTCCCCGGAGGCGGCGGCCTACCTGCTGCTGGGCGCCATGAACGAGGCGGCCATGTGGATCGCGCGCGCCCCGGACCCCGCCGCGGCCCTGGCGCAGGCGAAGCGCGTGCTGGACCAGCTGCTCCAGGGCCTGCGGCGCGGATGACGGCGGAACCCGCACGGGGGGCGGCCTGTATCCGGAAGGGCGGGGCAGCGGCGGGGAGCCCGGGTGGATCCGCCAGCCGGCATCCAATTCTTCGCCGGCGGGCGAATCTTCAGAGCTGCGGTTCCCGTAGTCCTCGCAGAGAGCTGATCGAAACCTTTCTCCGGATCCGCCGCGATGTCCCTGATCCCCTGCTCCGACTGCGGCCGCGAAATCTCGTCGCTGGCTCCCGCGTGCGTCCACTGCGGCCGGCCCACGGCGCCGGTCCCCGCGCACGCCGGCGCGCTGTACTTCGTGGTCCCCGAGTGCCCCCTATGCGGCGCGGAGGTCACGCATCCGCACGCGCGCACGGGCGGCGCCGCCTGGTGCGAGCGGTGCGGCGGACAGCTCATCTTCGGGACGGACGGGGCCCTGGTGCGCGCGGTGCCCCGCAGCTCGGTGCCGCTGGTGCACCAGCCGCAGCACGTGCAGCAGGTGGTGTACGTGGGCAACCAGAAGAGCGTGGGCACGGCCATCGCCCTCGCCTTTTTCTTCGGGCCGCTGGGGATGCTCTACTCCACCACGAGCGGCGCGTTCATCATGTTCGTGGTGACGATGTTCGCCATGCTGGCCACGATGGGCGTGGGCATCTTCGTCACCATGCCCATCTGCGTCCTGTGGGCCGCGCACGCCGCCAGCGAGCACAACCGCCGCCAGGCCACCTACCACGCGAACGTCCTGGCCTGACGGCATCCGCGGGGGCAAACGAAAAACGGGCGGCCGGATCACATCCGGCCGCCCGTTTCGCATCCGCCCCGTGAGCGGTGGTGTCTCCGTCAGCCGCAGCAGCAGCCGTCGGTGCAGCCCTCGCAGCAGCAGTCCTCGCCGCAGCAGCAGTCTTCGCAGCAGCAATCGGTCGCGTTCGCGTACATCGTGCGTTCCGGCTGGGGTAAATGGATGGTGCCCAAGGATATCGGAGACCCGCGCGCGGCACAAGCCTCAGGGCGCGCTGGCGGCCTCCACCTCCGTGCGCAGCTCCTGCACGGCGGCAAGGCGCTCGGCGGCCACGTGGCCCGTGGCGATGAGCACGTCGGCCCAGGCGAGGGCCTGCCGCGCGGCGGCCACGTCGCCCTCGTTCCACCGCTGGATGCCGTACCAGGTGATGGGGACCAGCAGGTTGTCCGCGGGGTGCAGTCCCGCGCGGCGCACGGGGCTGCGGTCCGTGGGGTGCACGATGGGGCCGTTCATCGATTCCATCCGCAGGTGCGCCATGGACGCGACGAACGACGCCTCGTGGATGCGCAGCTGGCCGTCCGCGGGCGCTTCGGCCAGGGGGCGCAGGGTGTAGACGGCGCCGTCCCACCGGGGCCACGCGGCCTCGCGCACCAGGTCCGGGTCCGCCGTGAACGTGACCGCCAGGGGGCGCGGCGCGCCGTTCAGCGTGGCCTGCGCCCAGGCCGCGCCGGCCTGGAACGGGAGCGCGCCGTCTTCTTCCGTCTCCAGCGGGATCCACGCGTCGTCGCCCAGGCCGGCCACCTGCGGCGGCACGGGGAGCCCGGTCTCGCGCGCCACCTGCCGCACGTACCAGGGAAACTCCAGGTACGGGCGCAGCACCACGTACACGTCCGGCCGCACCCCTTCCGCCGCCTGGGCGATCAGCATGGGAAAGTAGTCCCAGTCGCCGCTGGAGACGACCACGGCGTTCGCGGGCGCGCTCCGCAGCATCCACCGCCCCAGCTCCATCGCCGGCTCGGGGACGAAGCGCAGCCGGGCCAGGTTCTGCATGGCCGCGCGCAGCGCCGTGCCGTCGCGGCGCCCCATGGCCGCGGCCCAGTACGCCAGCCACGCGTTGCCGTCGTCCGGGGCGCACTCCGTGGCGCGGGCGGCGTGCAGGCGCGTGGTGTCGCGCGCGCCCTCGCGGTCCCACTCCGCCACGTGCACCATGGCGATCACCACGTGCGAGGGGGACTCGCACGGATCGATCTCCAGCGCGCCGCGGGCCGTGACGAGCGCGCTCTCCAGGTCGCCCAGGCGATAGTGCGCCTGCGCCAGCCATCCGCGCAGCGCGGCGTCGCCGGGGCTCGCCTGCGCCAGCGACTGGAAGATGGCGCCCGCTTCGGGATAGTTCCCCGCGAGAAAGAGCTCGCGCCCTTCCTCCAGCGTCTGGGCGGCGGCGGGAACGGCGGCGGCGGCGCACAGCAGGGCGGCCGCCAGGGAGGCGCGGAGATGGATCATGATGAGAAGGCGGATGAACGGGGAGGGAAGCCGCCCGCCGGAGAGCACCGGCGGGCGCGCCGAGGTCAGGCTACCACTGGATGGTGCCCTGCTTGCTGGTATCCACCGCGTCCGCCTCGCCCGTGCCGAACAGGAACTTGTCGGTCTGCTCGTACAGGAACGTCTTGGCCTCGGCGTCGCGCACGTTCAGGCCGTAGTGGTTGATGAGCATGGTCTGCTGCTTGAGCCACTGCTGCCAGCACTCATTGCAGATCTCGGCCTGGATGCGCTTGCCCAGCGGGTTGTTGAACGGCGCGTACGGCAGCCCCGCCCGGGTCTGTCCGCAGCGCGCGCAGGTGACGTCGGCCATTCGCGAGTCTTTCCGGGTGTGAGAGAGCGTCCGCCCTGGTGCGGATCGCAGCCGGAATGTAACTCCGCGCGCAAGACGGCGTCCATGCGGGGATTGCGCGGGGCCCGTCCTCCGCGTGAGCTTGGGGCCGTCGCCGCGGGTGCCCCGGCGCGCCGAACCCCATCCGCCCAGCCGACGACGCACATGCCCGAGCCCATCCCCGTCCGCATCAGCGACGACGGCCGCGTGGCCACCTGGAACCCGGGGATGACGTTCGCGCCCCAGGTTCTCGTCCGCGTGCGCCTGGCGGATGGCGTCATGGAGGAGCGCCGGTCCATGAACAGCGGCCGCGCCCGCGTGCGTGAAGGCGAGCGGATCGAGGCCATCCTGGCGGACGAGCGGCTGTGAGGGAATAGTGCGAAAGTGCGAAAGTGCGAAAGTGCGAAAGTGCGAAAGTGCGAAAGTGCGAAAGTGCGAAAGTGCGAAAGTGCGAAAGTGCGGAGTAGATGATGCCGCCGATCTGCGTGCGGGGGGTGCGGGCCCCGCGGAGCGATTGAAATCGCGGCTACAACTTCACACTGTCGGCCTTCGCCGACACCAAAGACGCGCCGATCAGAGGAGGAAGGCCCGTGACGGATGAGATCGAGGGCGTGCCGGACGAGACGGAGGACGAGGGGCCGTTCCCGCTGATGGCGCTGGTGGCCGCCTTGTGGAGCTTTCAGGGCGGCGAGCAGTTCGCGGATGCGGCGGAGTTCAACCGCCGCGTGAGCGAGTACCACGTGCAGGTGACCGAAGAGGACACGTGGGACCCGGCCGAGGTGGTGATGCCCCTGCCGCGCATCCGCGTGAAGTACTTCGGCGTGGAATCGCCGGAGGACGAGGACTACACGGACTTCGTGCTGGACTTGCAGGCGGACGACGGCGCGCAGTTCACGGCGGGCGAACTGCTGCTCAAGCTGAACAACGCCGTCGCGCCGCACCTGGAAGGGGCGGACCACTGCTACTTCGAAGGGCTCTTCCTCACCGAAGAGGTGGGCGAGGACGGCGTGCCCATCTACGAGATGATGCAAGGGAGCTGACCCGTGCCCGCGTCCCCGACTGCCGCGGGCGGCGAATTGCCGCCCGCGCTCGATGCGATCTTCAAGACGCTGGACTACGAGGAGAACGGTGACGTCGCGCTCCTGGCGTTTCGCGCCGGGGGACCGGGATGCGAAGTGGATCTCGCCGTCGATACCGGCGTGGACGGCGAAGGCGACCAGCACTGGCGCTTTTGCTTCGAGGACTGCTTCGACTACCGGCTCTCGGCCGTCCGGTCGTACGAGGCCGGGCTGAACCTGCACCGGGCGCCCCACGCGCTGCTCGCGCGGTGGACGGAGCCGCACGCGAACCTGTGGTTCTCCGGCACGGCGGCGGAGCCCGCGCGCGTGGCGGAGGCGCTGCGCCAGCGCCACGCGGAGCTGTCCGGCGGCATCCCCGGGCTGCCGCAGCATTTGAACGGTGAGCTGCCGCTGGCCGGGCTCCTCGCGCTGCGCGTCGGCCTGCTGGCGCATGGGCCGGCCTCGCTGCTGCGCGAGTACGCGGCCGTGCTTCGCGAGCACGCGCTGGAGCCCAGCCTTCGCGAGTACGCGCCCAACCACGTGGATGGCCGGTCGGGCTACGATCCGTCCCGCGTCCGTGCGCTCGCGTGGGGCGAGTCGTACGTCGTGGGCATCGGGGTTCACGCGGAGCGGATCGGCACGCCCGCGCCGGAAGGCGGGACGGAAGGTGACGCCTCGCGATCCATGTCCGTGTAGCGCCGGGAACCCTGCCCGGCGGCCGTGCTCAGGCGGGTGCCGGGCTTTTGCCAGTCCGGGGGATCGGCCGCTTCCGCGGCGGTGCATACAGGCGCCCCGTTCCGGCGAGCCGGACGATGCGGCGGAACTTGGGGCATTCCATGGGACTGGGCGCCGGGCACGCCGCGGCGTGGCGCAGGCCGTCGCGCATGGCGGTCAGCCGCTGGATGGTGCGGTCCAGCTCGTCGGCCTTGCGGGCCAGCTGCTCGCGGTCGATGTGCGCCGGGCCGCCGGGCGCGAACATCTGCGCGATCTCGTCCAGCGTGAACCCCGCCGCCCGCCCCAGCGCGATCAGCGCGAGCCGCTCCAGCACGCCCGCATCGAACAGGCGGCGCATCCCCCGCCGCCCGGTGGAGACGATGAGCCCCTTTTCCTCGTAGAACCGCAGCGCGGACGCGGGCAGCCCCGACCGCTGGGCCACTTCGGCGATGTCGATCTCCATCATCCTTGACCTCAAGTTCACTTGAGCTTGTAGAATGAGGAAGAGACCCTGATCCACGCAAGCCGGAGGAGCCATCCATGTCCCATCCCGAACCGCCCAACCGCGATCAGGCCGCGCTGTGGAACGACGCCAGCGGCCGGACGTGGGTGGAGATGCAGGACGTGCTCGACCGCCTCCTCGCGCCGTTCGGGACGCGGTTGATCGACGAGGCATTCCCGGGCGACGGCGCGCACGTGGCCGACATCGGATGCGGGGCGGGCGCGACGACCCTCGCCATGGCGCGCCGGGTGGGGCCGGGGGGCTCGTGCGTGGGCGTGGACATCTCCGGGCCGCTGGTGGCGGCGGCGAAGGCGCGCGCCGAGCGGGAGGATGCGGCCAACGCCGCCTTCATCCAGGCCGACGCGCAGACGCATCCGTTCGAACCGGGCCGCTTCGACGCGATCATCTCGCGGTTCGGGGTGATGTTCTTCGACGATCCCGAGGCGGCCTTCGCCAACATCCGGCGCGCGGCGCGGCCGGGGGGGACGCTGACGTTCATCGCCTGGCGCGGGCCGGCGGACAACCCGTTCCTGACGCTGGCGGTGCGGACGGCCGCCCCGTACCTGCCGCCCCTCCCCGCGCCCGGCCCGGACGAGCCCGGCCAGTTCGCCTTTGCGAACGGGGACCGGGTGCGGCGCATTCTCGCGGCGAGCGGCTGGTCGGACGCCGGCATCCATCCGCTCGACCTGCCGTGCAGCATCGACGAAGCAGACCTGACGGCGTACGTCACGAAGCTGGGCCCCGTCGGCCTGGCGCTGCGGGACGCCGACGAGGCGACGCGCGCGCGGATCGCCGATCTGCTGCGCGATGCGTTCGCGCCGCTCGTCCGCGGCGGCGTGGCGGAGTTCACGGCGGCGTGCTGGCTCGTGACGGCGCGGGCATAGATGGTGGTCTTCTAATCGATTTGCAGTTTCTATCGCCCGCCCGTGCCGTCATTCTGAGGTCGGCGCCGGCCGGATCCGTCCCGTGATGGGAAGGCGCCGGCCGAAGAATCTGGTTGCCCCGGTGTACAGACCCGCCCGTGCACGACCTTCTACGGCGCACGGGCGAGTCGGTGCACGGTGGCGACCAGATTCTTCGGTCGCGCCGCAAAGTCCCGTGCGCGTTCAGGTTCCGGCCAGGCGCTCCCTCAGAATGACGGCACGGGTGAGAAACGACGAACCCCGAGAACCGCCCTACCGGTACTCGGCGGAGTCCACCGTCGCGTCGAAGAACGGGAACGCGTCCGCCTCGCCCAGGCGCCAGCCGACGTGCATCCGCGCGGGGACGGTGTAGCCGCCGAACGTGCGCTCGCCGGAAAGCTCCACGTCGAAGCGCACGTAGCCAGGCGCGCCGCCGCCCGCATCGTCCCGCCAGCGCATCAGGCTCGCGTGCCGCAGCCGCCCGTCCGCGCCGATGCGCAGCGTGGTGGTGACGGGCTCGCCGTCCACCGTCAGCCGCACGCGCGCCGTGCTGTCGTCCACGGCTTCCCACGCGGCGCCGCGCGCGGGCAGCAGCGCGGCGGGGACGAAGATCGCCTCGCCGCCCAGCCGGCCGGCGGCGGACCGCGTCACGTCCACCCCGCCGGCGCGGACGATGGGCGCCAGCCCCCACATCCACCAGCGCATTCTGCCCTGTCCGTGCCCGTAGCGGTCGAACCCGCGAAAGCGCAGGGCGCCGCGCCCCACCCGCGCCCGCCAGATGAACCCGGCGGGCGGCGCCAGCACCTGCTCCGCGCGCATGGGCAGCGCATCGCCGCCGGGCTGCAGCCGCAGCGTGCCGTGCATCGTAAGCCGCACGGAGCGCGCGAGCGGCGTTCCCGGCGCGATGGCGTGGCGCAGGTAGCGCTGCGCGGGCGGGGGGAGCCCATCCACCATGGCCGCATCGAACACCTCGCCCGCGCCGGGTGCCTGCAACTCGCGCCACAGCGCATCCACCGCCTGCTCCTGCCGTGTGCGCGCCGTCCACAGCGCCAGCACGCCGCCCGCGGCCGCCAGGGGAATCACGGAAAGCCAGCGTCTGCGCATCGTCTCCTCCTCTTCGTTCCGTCCGTTCCACGCTCCAATCTGCCTGGTGTCAGGGTGTGGCGCATCGGAAGGAACGTGATTCGATCGTGGGGAGATCCACGGATGCCCGTCCGGTCCTCCGCCGCGTCAGGATCGGGTCGCGGCGCGCGTTCCAGCCCCGGTCACCGCGGACGCGGACAGCTGACGGGAGATGATGATGACGCACCGCCGCGCGCTCTGGATTGCCGCTGCTGGGTCGGGGCTCATCCAGCTCTGGTTCATCGGGTTCTGGTGGTGGATCACGAACGGCTGCTTTTGCAGCGCGGGCGACGGCCGACCCCTGTCCGACGAGGCGCTCGCGCTGTCCGGGATCGCCATCGGCATCACCACGTATCCCATCGAGCACATGCTGCCCCGCTGGTTCACGGGATCCCACCCGGTGACGCTCGGCGCGGCCAACTTCCACGTGTGGTTCGCCGCCTTCTACCTGCCGCTGCGGACGTGGATGCTGCTGCGGGGCGTACGGCGGCCCGTGGCGGTGGATGCGTAATCGCGGATGCGTCCTTGCTGGTCCGTCCCTTGCGGCGGAGAACGGGCAAGGCCTGTCGACAACGATCGTCCATCACCGCCTTCCGGGGGGACCGCCATGTGGATGCCGCGCCTGCTCGTACTTCCGCTCCTGGTGACCGCGGCCGCGTGCACCTCGTCGCCCGCGCCGCGCGACGTGGAGCCCGCCACGGAGGCCGCGTCCCCCGTGCCGGCGCCGCAGCCGATGGTCCAGGCCGCGGCCCAGCCGTCGGGACCGGAGCTGGTGGCGGCGATGACGGAGCGGTGCCGCGCAACGGTGGCCGGCGCGCCGAACGCGACGGTGCCGGCGGTGACGAAGGCGGCGCAGATGCGCGACGACTGGGTGCAGGTGGACGGGATCGTGGAGTGGGGCGAGCCGGGCTACGTGGCGCGCCATGCCTGGACCTGCGACATGTTCCGCGACGAGGCCGGCGAGTGGCACCGCCGCTACCTGAGCTACGGCCCGGTGACCTGAGCTGGACCGCGGGTGGGACGACGACGAGAGGGCGGGCCGCGATGGCCCGCCCTTTCGCGTTCGGCGGCGGAAAGTTCGGGCGCAAGGATCAGGACGCGCGGCGGATGCCCTTCGTGTATCGTCCCCCGGCGCGGGCGGAGGGCCCGCGGAGGATGCCGATCAACACGCTGCCAGGGGACGTTCGCATGACGCATCGGGTGGTCACGCCCAAAATCCTGTACTTCGGGACGCCGGTAGTGCTGGTGAGCACGCTCAACGAGGACGGCTCGCCCAACCTGGCGCCCATGTCGTCCGCGTGGTGGCTGGGCACGTCGTGCGTGCTGGGGCTGAGCGCGCGCTCCAAGACCACGCACAACCTGCGGCGCACGGGCGAGTGCGTGCTCAACCTGCCGTCCGCGGAGATGGTGGACGCGGTGGACCGGCTGGCGCTGCTCACGGGCAGCGATCCCGTCCCGGAGTACAAGCAGGCCATGGGCTACCGCCACGAGCCGCGGAAGTTCGCCGCCGCCGGCCTGACCGCCGTTCCCGCCGACCTCGTGGGCCCGCCGCGCGTGCACGAATGCCCCGTGCAGATGGAGGCCGTCGTTCAGCAGATGCACCCCGTGGGCGGCCCGGACCGGCACCTGACGATGATCGAGGTGAGCGTCACGCGCGTGCACGCCGACGAGGACATCCTCCTCCCCGGCCACCCGTCGCACTTCGATCCCGACCGCTGGCGCCCGCTCATCATGAGCTTCTGCGAGTTCTACGGCCTGGGCGGCAAGGTGCACCCGTCACGCCTCGCCGCCGCGTACGCGCCGGGCGCGGAGTCCGCCGGCCCCGCGCCGTCCCGCCAGGCGCCGGGAGGCGTGCCGGCGGGGCGCTGACCCCCGGGGCGGGCACGCCGCGGAATTCAAAACTCTTGCGCGAAACGACGTGCAGGATCTTCTTGGGACGGAATGTGTGCCCACCTCCGCCCCGAAGGTCTCCCATGCATACGATCCCTTCCCTCCGCGAACTGCCCGCCGCCCCGCGCCGCATCATCCTGCACTGGACCGGGGGCGGCCCGCGCGCCAACTCGGTGGATCGCAAGGCGTACCACTACGTCGTGGAGCACGATGGCAACATCGTGCAGGGCGTGCATCCCGTCGCGCACAACATGCAGCGCACGTGGGGCGACAACTACGCGCGGCACACGGGCGGATTCAACAGCTTTTCCGTGGGCATCTCGTTCGCGGGGATGATGAACTCCGTGAGCGCCATGAACCCCGGCCCCGCGCCGCTCAAGCCGGTGCAGGTGATGGCCGGGCTGCGCTTTGCCGCGGAGTGCTGCATGGCCTGGAACCTGGATCCGCTCGATCCGCGGCAGGTCTTTCACCACCGCGAAGCGTGGGAGCTGCACGGGGTCAAGGGCACGCGCAACCACACCAAGCCCGACATCACCTACCTGCCGTTCATGCCGGAGCTGCGGCGTACGGAGACGGGTCCGTGGCTGCGCCGCAAGATCGCCGAGATGCTGGGGATGGGCCCCCGCCCCGAGCCCCAGCCGCAACCCATGCCGATGCCGATGCCCGTGGCCGGGCCGCTGCCGATGCCCGTCGCGGTGCCGGGCTCTCGGCGGTGGAGCCCGTCGCTGGGATGGATTCGGCTGGCGCGCTACGTGAGCGACCGCGAGTGGTACTTTCGCGCCGAGTCGCCCCCGTTCGGCCCCGTCATCCGCGCCGGCGCCCGCTGGTCCGAGATGCCGCTTGGGCCGCGGTGAGGGCCCGGGGGGGCATCTGCCATGGGATCGGAGTTCCTGCGGGAGTGCGGGAGTGCGGGAGTGCGGAGTGCGGGAGCGAATGAATTCGCGGCTTCGCGGCTACAACTTCACGCTGTCCGCCTGCGCGGACACCACGGCCGGGTATCAGGCGGTTCCGGCGTCCTCGCGCCGAAACCGTGACAAGAACGAAAGGGCGGGCCGCCGTGGCCCGCCCTCTCGCGTCTGCATCCGATCATGACGGCAGGCCGGCTTCGTCGTAGCCGATGATGTCCTCGGGCGAGCGCGTGTCGCGATCCGGAAGAGACGCGACAAAGGCTTGGATGTCAGCGATTTGTGCGTAGAGCCGGCTCAATCCGTTCGGCTCGGCCGCATCCGATTCGTGCGAGGCGCCATTGTCCTCAATCCACATGTCTCCTCCCGAATTCTGTCTTTTCCGCCCAGGCGCGGCTGAAATAGCCGTACCGTTCGCGTGCTGCGCACGATCGCTGCCGTGGTGTCCGCGAAGGCGGACAGTGTGAAGTTGTAGCCGCGAATTCATTCGCTCCAGGCCCCCCGCGGAATCCGATTTCCGCGTCGCTATTCCGGTTCTTCCGGCTTTCCCGGTTCTCCCGGATCGTCGTGGCCCGCCCGGATCTTCGGAATGTCCAATCCTTCCCGCCCCGCCATCCCCGAACCGTGACGAGAACGAGAGGGCGGGCCGCCGTGGCCCGCCCTCTCGCGTCTGCATCCAATCCGCCGATCCGACATCATCCTCCGGGGATCCGGGCGCGAGGCGATCCACCTGCCCGGCAGAGTAGATTCCTCACTCGTTCCTCGTTCGGAATGACAGCTTTGGGGTCGGTCTCGTTCAATCCTGGTGTATCTCCCACCCGCCCCTCTCAGTCGCCGGCCACGGAGGCGGGCCGGGGGGCGGGGGCCTGCCGCGGCGGCTTGCGGGTGATGAACGCGCCCAGCCGCTCCGCCCCGCCGTTCAGGATCACGTACGCGCTCGGCACCACGAACAGCGTGAGCAGCGTGGACACCAGCACGCCGCCGCACATGGCCACCGCCAGCGGCCGCATGAGCTCCGAGCCCTCGCCCATGCCGATGGCCAGCGGCAGCATCCCCAGGAACGAGGTGAGCGTCGTCATCAGGATGGGGCGCAGCCGCACGGAGCCGGCCTGCACGGCCGCCTCCTCCATGGACGCGCCCTCGTCCCGCCGGAACTCCTCGATGAACTCGACCAACAAGATCGAGTTGTTCACCACCACGCCCGCCAGCAGGATCACCCCCAGCAGCACGGGCGCGCTCATGGGCGTTTGCGTGATCCACAGCGCCAGGCCCACGCCCACCAGCGACAGCGGGATGGCCAGCAGGATGACGAGCGGGTTGATGACGGATTCGTACTGCACCGCCAGCACCACGAACACCAGGAAGATGGCCAGCAGCGTCACGATCAGCAGCTGGCGCGAGTTCTCGCGGATGGCCTCTTCCTCGCCGCCGTAGATGAGCCCGTACCCCTCCGGCAGCTCCAGCCCCTGCAGCCGCTTGCGGATCTCCTCGTTCACCTCGCCCACGGTGGTCTCCTCCGTGGACACGTCGCCCGTCACGCGCAGGATGCGGTTCTGGTTCTCGCGCAGCACCGTCGACGGGCCCACGCCCATCCGCACGTCCGCCACGTCGCGCAGGTACACGGGCCCCGTCCCCGCCGCGCCGCCGGGAAAGAGCGCGATGGCCCCCAGCACCTCGGGGGATGTGAAGCGCTCGCGGTCGAACATCACCCGCACGTCGTACTCGCGGTTGCCCTCCGTGTAGCGCGTGGGCACGGCCCCGTCCAGCGCCGTCCGCACCGTCTGCCCCACGGCGCCCGCGTTCAATCCCAGGTACGACGCGCGCTGCGGATCCAGGCGGATGGAGATGCGCGGGCTGGCCTCTTCGGCCGACGGCTCCATGTTCTGCAGCCCGGGGACGCCCTCCAGCCGCTCCGTGACCTCCTCGCCCAGCCCCTGCAATTCCTGCAGGTCGTCGCCGGTGATGGTGACGGCCACGTCCGTGCCGGCGTTGTTGGTGCGCAGGCCGCGGATGCGGGGCGGGCGGACGAACACGCGCGCGCCGGGAAAGCCGCGCTCGTTGATCTTGGCCTGCATCTGCTGCACCCACTCGTCCGCCGAGATGTCGCGCTCGCCCGGCGGCGCCAGGGTGATGGTCATGGACCCGCGCCCGCCCACCTCCGCCGTGCTGCCGCCGAACAGGAAGCCGCCTGCCGTCACGAAGACGTTGCGCACGTGCGGCATCTGCTTGACCATCTGCTCCACCTCGGTGGTCACGCGGTTGGTCTCCGCCGCCGACGAGCCGGGGGGCAGCCCCACGAACACGCTCACGTTTCCGTCGTCCACCTGCGGCAGGAACTCGTTGCCCAGGCCGCTCGTGAGCGGGATCATGGCCAGCAGGGCGACCACGGCCGCGCCCAGGGTGGCCCAGCGAAAGCGAACGGCCACCTTGGCCGCGCGCACGTACCCGCGCCGCAGCCGGTCCATCCCCCGGTCGAACGCCACCAGCGGCCGGCTCTCGCCCAGGCGGCTGCTCCACCCGATGCGTGTGAGCTGGTGCGCCAGCATGGGAACGAGCGTCAGCGCGACCGGGAGCGACGCCAGGATGGCGAACGAGATGGTGAGGATGAGCTCCTTGAAGATCAGCGCCGTGAGGCCCGTGATCAGCAGGAACGGCACGACGGCCGCCAGGTTGGTCGTCGTCGACGCCACGACGGCGCTCGTCACTTCCTTCGCCCCGCGGTGGGCGGCCGTCTCCGGGTCTTCCCCGAGCGCGTCCCGCCTTCGGTAGACGTTCTCCAGCATCACGATCGCGTTGTCCAGCAGCAGCCCCACGCCCAGCGCCAGGCCGCCCAGCGACATGATGTTCAGCGTCAGTCCCCCCATCCCCATCATCACGAACGTCGCCAGCAGCGACAGGGGGATGGAGAGGGCGATGACGAGCGTCTTCCGCAGGCTCCCCAGGAAGAGGAAGATGACGATCATGGCCAGCAGCGCGCCCCCCACGGCCGCGTCCTGCACCGACTTGACGGAGTTGCGGATGAACGTCGCCTGGCTCTCGATGGCGCGGAACTGCACGCCGCTGGGGAGAAAGTTCGTCCCCTGCAGCCGTGTGAGCCGCTCCTCCACGGCCTCCGCCACGGCGACCGTGTTGGCGTCCGGCTGCTTGCGGACGGAGATCTTCACGGCCGGCACGCCGTTGAGCCGCACCCACAGCCGCTGCTCGCGCGTGGTGTCGCGCACGGCGGCCACCTCGGTGAGCGGCACGCGCCCGCCGTTGGGAAGGGACAGCACGAGCGAGCGGATGTCGTTCACGCTCTTGAACTTGCCCTCCGTCACACCCACCACTTCGCGCGTGGTGGATTGCACCCGTCCCGCCGCCACGTCCTGGTTGGCGTTGCGCAGGGCGTCGTTCACCTGGCTCACCGTGAGCCCGTAGGAGCGCAGCCGCTCGGGATCGAGGACGACCTGCACCTCGCGCGTGAGCCCGCCGGACACGTCCACGGCGGCGACGCCCTGGATGGTGAGCAGCTGCGGCACCAGGCGCCGGTCCACCCAGTCGCGCAGCTCCGCCAGGGGCCGCTCCTGCGACGAGAACGCGCCCTCGAAGATGGGCGACTGCGCCGGGTCGAACTTGCCGATGGTGGGCGGATTGGCCTCTTCGGGCAGCTGCGAGCGGGCGCGCTCCAGGTTCTTGGACGCCTCGGAGAGCGCCAGGTCGATGTCCGTGCCGTACTCGAACACCAGGTTGACGCCCACGCGCCCTTCCTGCACCTCCGTCTCGATGCGCGTCACCCCCTCCGTGGGGGCCAGCGCCGTCTCCAGCGGCCGCGCCACGGTCTCCTCCAGCACCTCCGGCTCCACGCCGGGATAGCTGACGCCCGCGCGGATCTGCGGATACACGATGGACGGCAGCAGGTCCAGCGGCAGGCGCCCCAGGTAGAACAGCCCCAGGACCACGACCACCAGCGACAGCATCACCGTTCCCACGGGGCGGTTGATGGCCAGGGAGGCGAGCCCGCGCGTCTTGCGGGCCTCGATGGCGTCGCTGGACACCGTCTCGGCGAATGTCTCGGCCGATGTGGCTTCGGCTGATACGGTTTCGGCTGATGCGGCTTCGGCCGAACCGGTCTCGGTGGAATCCGGTCCCGGCACGCCGGGCGTGCCGCGAGGGTGGATGTCGCTCATCGGCCGCCTCTCCCGCGCTGGCCGCCGGCGGCGCTGTCGGGCCGCGATCCCGGGGGCGCCCCGCCGGGACCGCTCACCACGCGCACGTCGGCGTTGTTGCGGACGTTGTTGCTCCCCGTGGTGACCACGGCCTCGCCCTCGCGCAGGCCGCTGACGATCTCCACCCGCCCCTCGGACGAGAGGCCCGTCTCCACCGTGCGCCGCTCGGCCTTGCCGTTCACCACCACGAACACCTGCTGCGCGCCCGCCTGCCCCACGACAGCGCTGGCGGGAACGAGCAGCACGCCGTCCCGCGCGCCCAGGGCGAACGCCACGCGGGCGAGGAAGCCGGGGCGCGCCGCGGAGGCCGCCTCGCCCGTGAGCGCCACTTCCACGGGCACCAGGCGCGTGGCGGGATCGGCGGAGGGAAAGATGCGGCGGATGCGGCCCTCGAAGCGCTGGCCGGGGTACGCGTCCAGCATCACGCGCGCGCCCTGTCCGTTGCGCAGCGAGCCTACGTCCAGCTCCGACACGCCCACGCGCGTCACCAGCGTGGAGACCTCGGCGATGGTGAACAGCTTGGTCTGCGCGCCCACCACGGCGCCCACCTCCACGACCTTTTCCGTCACCACGCCGGACGCGGGCGCGCGGACCACCATGTAGCCCACGCGGGTGCGGGCCTGGTCCAGGCTGGCGCGCGCGGCGGCCTCGGCGGCGCGGGCGGCGTCGTACTCGGCCTGGGTGATGACCTGACGGTCGCGCAGCTGCTGGGCGCGGGCAAACGCGTCGCGCGCCACCTCCCAGTTGGCGCGGGAGCTGGCCACCTGCGCCTCGAGCTCGCGCGCGTCCAGCCGGGCCATGACCGCGCCGCGCTGCACGTAGTCGCCCTCTTCGGCGTTGACGGCGGTGAGCGCGCCGGAGGCCTGCGCGTTAACGCCCACGGAGCGCAGGGGCTCCACGGTGCCGGAGACCTCGATCTCGCGGGCGATGGAGCCGGTCGCCACGGCGGCCGTCTCCACGGCGGGAGGCCCGCCCCCGCCGCCGCGCCCGCCCCGGCCAAAGCCGCCGCCCGGGCCGCCGCCGCCACCGCCGGGGCCGCCGCCCCTGGGTTGCGCGCCTTCGCTTTCGCGGCCGCACGCGCCCAGCGCGAGGGTGAGCGCCAGCATTCCCGCCATCGCCATCCTGCCACGAACGAACGACATCTATCCGATCTCCCGAAGCGGTTCCGTGTCTTTACCCGCGCATCCAGCCGTGCCCATCGAAAACCCTGAACTGCATTTCTCACACAGAGGAACAGGGTCAACAGAGGAAAAAAGGATCTGTTCCGGTTCCTCTGTTCCTCTGTTCCTCTGTTCCTCTGTGTGAGTCAAATCTGTCTCTCGCCTACTGCACTTCGGCCAGGGGCACGCCGAGGACGGCCTCCAAGCGGGCCAGGGCGGTGGCCAGGGCCTGGCGGGCGCGCACGGCGGCCACCTCGGCATCGGCCAGCGTCACCTGCGACGCCTGCAATTCCAGGATCGTCGTGGCGCCCAGCTGGTAGCGCTCCTGCTGCACCTCCAGGTCCTCGCGCGCCAGCTCCACGGCCCGGCCCGTGATGGCGGCGCGCTCCTCGGCGGCGCCCACCTCCTCGGCGGCGGTGGAGGCCTCGGTGCGGGCCGTGACGGCGGCGGCCCGCGCGGCGGCGTCGGCGGTGCGCTCGGCGGCGCGGGCACGGCTCACGGTGGCCTCGCGCTGGAACCCGTTGAACACGGGGAGCGAGGCCGTAAGCCGCAGGCTCCAGCTGCGCTCCGAGGGCGGGAACTCGAACGAGAACCAGTCGTAGCCCGCCGTGGCGCGCAGGGACGGCACGTAGGTGGAGTACGACGCGCGCGTGGCGGCCTGGCTGGCGCGCAGGTCCGCCTCGGCCGCCAGCACCTCGGGCGAGCGCTCCACGGCCAGCACGGCCAGCCGCTCCGGCGCGGGAAGCGCGGGCGCCGTGGTGGGCAGGGGCGTGGGCGCGGGGCGGACGGCCGTGCCCACCCCCACGCGCTGCCCCAGCTGCAGCCGCGACGTGCGCACGGCCGTTTCCGCGTCGATGACGGCCACGCGCGCGTTGCCCACCTCCAGCTCCGCGCGCAGCACGTCCGAGCGCGTGGCCGTGCCCACTTCCAGCCGCGTCCGCGCGAAGCTGAGCTGCTGGTTGGCGCGCACCAGCCGCTGGGCGGAGGCGGCCAGCACCTCTTCGGCGGCGGCGGCGGCGTAGAAGGCTTCCGTGGTGGCGAGGACGGCGGTGTAGCGCTCGCTGCGCAGGCCGGCCGTGGCGGCGTCCACCTGGGCGCGGGCGGCGCGGCGCTCGGCGGGGCGGCGGCCGCCGGAGAAGATCTCGTATCCCAGCTGCGTGTTGGCCGTGTAGTTCTCGCTCACACGGTTGCCGCTGTTGGGGTCCAGGCGCTCGTTGCTGCTGTTGCCGTACGTGGAGCTCACGTTCAGCGTGGGCAGAAAGGCGCCGCGGGCCTGCAGCAGCGAGGCCTGCGCGCTGGAGATGCCGCTTTCCGCCGCGACCACGCGCGGGTCGGCGGACAGGCTCATCTGCACGGCCTGCTCCAGCGTGAGCACCTGCAGGGAGTCCTGCGCGCGGGCAGGGACGGACAGGAGGGCCGCGGCAGCCAGCGCCGCGGCCGCGTAAAGCGACGTGCGAATCACGCGATCTCTGATCAGGAACACGGGATGGACTTCTTTCTCACTGCTTTCACTGCTGCGGCGCGCCCGCACGCCGTCCACTCCTGGGACACGCGGGGCGGCCGCAGCGTTGGCGGAAAGCTGGTGCAAACTTTGTACGCAGTGTCGGGTGGGGTGTGGATGGGGGGATCGGGCCGGGAGCGGAAGGCCAGTGGGGGATCGTCACCGAGCCACACCCAGCCACCCGTCCGGACGGGAATTCGGGTGCGACGCAGTCCTCCGTCCAAGCGAATGAATTCGCCGCTACAACTACACGAAGTCCACCTGCGTGGACTCCACCGCGGCCTGCCCGTCGCGGATGCCGGCATCGGGGCAGGGAGAGCGTCGGATTCCGGCGGACCGGAGCAGTTGAAGCCCCGTTCGGCGAGCGTAGCGAGCCGAGACGGGGCTTATGGCTGTCCCAGCGGCGGATTCATCCGCTCAGGACGGAATTCGGCGACATCTCCGATGGCTTACATTCGGCTCCACCCCGGCGTTTGGAACCCTAAGTTAAATCCCATCAACAAGATAACCCCCATCCGCCGCGGAGTCGTACCCTGTTTGCGGAGGCGGATGATCGTCACCGCGCCACGTGCTCCCAGACGGCGCGGGAGACGTCGCGGCCCACGGCCGCCGCGACCGTCTCGTCCCGGAAGCCGCGGGTGAGCACGACGAGCACGTACGGCGCGCGGCCGGGCGGATAGACGATGGCGGCGTCGTGGGCGATGCGGGTGATGTTGCCCGTCTTGTTGGCCACGCGCGTCCCGGCCGGAAGCCCGGCGGGGATCATCTCCGTGAACTCCTGGCGGCCCAGGATGGCCTGCATCTCCCGCGCGGCGTCGGCGCCCACGACGGCGGGGTCCTGCACGGCGCGCATCACCCGCATGAGTGCGTACGCCGTCGTGGTGTTGTTCATCCCGGCATCATACGCGGCCTGGTCTTCCACGCCACGCAGCACGTGCATGTCGCGTGCGCCGATGCGCTCCATCGTCTGCGCGATGCGCTCCGGCCGCGCCTGGGCGATGAGGATGTTGGTGGCCAGGTTGCTGCTGCGCGTGATCATCCGCTCCACCAGCTCGCGCAGGGGCACCTCGCTTCCGATGCGCTCGTACAGCGTGCCGTCGCCGTCGTCGTTCGGGCTCAGCTGGTACGTGCCGCCGTCCGCGATGCTCGTGAACTGGTTACGGACGGCGGTGGGCGCGTCGAAGCGCAACTCGCCCGCGCCCGCGCGGCGAAAGAGCTCCATCATCACGGGCACTTTCATGGTGCTGGCCGCGTGCATCCGCACGTGCGCGTCCACCAGCAGCGAATCGCCCGAGCCCAGGTCCATGAACGCGACGGAGACCTCCGCCGTGTCGCCCGCCGCCGCGCGGATGATCCGCCGCACCTCCGTTTCCAGCCCCGCCATGCCGCCATGCGTCGCGGGGGAGGCGGCCGGAGCGGGCGATGCGGACGGCGCGGGCGCGGCAGCCGGCGCGCAGGCGGCGAGAGGCAGCAACAGGGCGAGGATGCGCTTCATGGGATTCGGGAAGTGCGAAAGTGCGAAAGTGCGAAAGTGCGAAAGTGCGAAAGTGCGAAAGTGCGAAAGTGCGAAAGTGCGAAAGTGCGAAAGTGCGAAAGTGCGAAAGTGCGAAAGTGCGAAAGTTGGCGGTAGATGGGCACCGTCGGATGAGGCGGGCCCTCGTCCGGAGCGGATGAATCCGCCGCTGGGACAGCGGCAAGCCCTGTCTCGCGCCGAGGCGCGGCACGAACAGGGCTTCAACCGCACCCGGGGCTGCCTTCGCGACGCATCCACCGGCGCCGGAACCCCGCCCAGCCCCCGGCACTCCGCCGTGCCCCGATCTGTCGGCGAAGGCCGACATCGCGGGTTCATTGCCGCGAATTCATTCGCCGGGCGGCCGGATGCCTGCCTCCGCATCCGATGCCCAAACATGCGGCCGATCCGCATCCGCTGATCCGAATCCGCTGATCCGTCGCGCCCCATCGCCCGTTCACGCCAACGTAGCCGTCCCCGTCCACGGGCGAAATCCCACCGGTCGCGCGGCTCGATCCGCCGCCCCAAACGGTCTGCGGGGCGAGCGTGCTGGGCTCGGCGCGAGGCAGGGAGGCTTGCCCCCGCGCCGCCCGTGCCCCATTTCCCCTGGAGCGGAATCAGCTTCCCTCAACCTGCAATCACTGCCCATGCCCGTCGGAGAGATGGAAGCCGGCCCGGAGCCGGAGATTGTACCGGGCGGCGGCGCCGGGGAGGGCGGCTACGGAAAGCAGCACCGCGGCGGGGCGGCGGCGTACGAGGCGTACTTCGCCGGGATGGATGCGTCGGTGCAGCAGAAGATCGCGCTCACCACGGCGCACTTTCCCGCGCGCGGACGCATCGCGGACATGGGATCCGGGTCGGGACGGGGAACGTACGACCTGGCCTGCCTCTACGACGGCCTGGAGCTGGTGGGGGTGGACGTCAACCCCGTCTCCGTGGAGATGTCGGAGCGGCAGTACCGGCGGCCGAACCTGTCCTTCGCCGTGGGCGACATCGCCGAGAAGGTGTTCCCCGACGAATCGCTCGACGGCATCCTGGACTCGTCGGTCCTGCACCACGTGAGCAGCTTCAACGGCTTCGACGTGGGGCGCGTGCTGGCGGCGCTCGACCGCCAGGTGGCGCAGCTCCGGACGGGCGGCGTGATCATCGTCCGCGACTTCGTGGTCCCCGAGGGGCCCGAACGGGTGCACCTGGACCTGCCCTCGACGGACGGGCAGGCGGACGGCGCCGTGGCGGGGCTTTCGACCGCGGCGCTGTTCGAGCGGTTCGCGCGCGACTGGCGCAGCAGCCTGAACCGCGCCGCGCCCCTGCCGTACGAGCGCCTGGAACCGCCGCGCGAGGGGTGGGCGCGCTACCGGGTGGCCCTCCGTGCCGCGGCGGAGTTCGTGCTGCGCAAGGACTACCGGGCAGACTGGGACACGGAGCTGCTGGAGGAGTACACCTACCTTACGCGGGAGGAGTTCGAGGCGGCGTTCCGCGACCGGGGATTGCGCGTGGTGGTCTCCGCGCCCATCTGGAACCCGTGGATCGTGGCGAACCGCTTCACGGGGCGCTTTCACCTGTCGGACCTGGACGGCCGCACGCTCCCGCCGCCGCCCACCAACTACCTGATCGTGGGCGAAAAGGTGCGCCCGGGGGGTGGGGTGGAGCTCGTGGAGACGACGGCGCGCGAGCGGTCCACGCCGGGGTTCCTGGGTCTCACGTTTCACCGGGAGACGCGGACCGGGCGGGTGATGGAGCTGGTGGAGCGCCCCAACCTGACGGTGGACCTGGTGCCCTGGTTCGAGGAGGAGGGGCAGCTCTTCATCTACGCCAAGAAAGGCTTTCCCCGTCCCATCGCCAACGCCTGCGCGGAGCAGCCCCGGCCCAGCCGGTCGGCCATCTCGGGCTACATCACCGAGCCCGTGAGCGCCATCGTGGCCCCGGACGAGGCGCCCGACGACGCCGCGCTCCGCATCCTGACGGAGCGGGCCGGCTTTGCTCCCGGGCAGGTGGTGCGCCTGGGCGAGCCGTTCCACTACTTCACCTCGCCGGGCGGGGTGAACGAGCGCGTTTCCGCCCGGCTCGTCAAGGTGCGCCCCCGCGCGGCGGACGCCCCGCCATTTCCCAATTACACGCAGTTTCACGAGGCCGGGACGGTGCGCGAGCTGGACGCCGCGCAGGTGCTGCGGGCGTGCCACGTGGGCGGGATGTTCGACGCGCGCCTGGAGATCAGCGTCTACCGGCTGCTGCGCGAGCGGGGACGCGGACCGGGCCCGTGGATCGGCGCCGCGCTGGACCTGGAGCTCCAGGCGCCGCCCCCGGGGTTCGCGGCGGACGCCTCGGCCCTCGTCCCCGAACGGAGAAGAGCCTTTGAAGCGCCGTCCGCGGCCGGCACCCCCGGCTTCCTCCTGGTGCGGGAGGGACGCTTCGCCGAGCGCGACGGCGCGGCGAACGTGCTGGCGGAGGTGCCGTTCGAGTACGTGGTTCCCCGGCGGCTGGGTGTAAGCACGATGGTCGCGCTCCCCGTGGCCAGGACGGCGGACGGCGTCTTCGTGGGCGTGGAGCACCGCGACCTGCCGGCCGTCCAGCACTTTACCGGGAGCTCGGCGCTCGCGGCGCCGCCCGCGTGGCGGCTTCCCTCCTCCGTCGCCCACCGCTGGGAGCTGGAGCCGCTCGTGGCCAGCGCCATGGCCCGTGAGTTCGGCCTGCCCGTGCGCCGGTCGTGGGAGCTGGGAGGGTCGTACCTGGCCACGCCCGGCGTGACTCCCGAGACGATGTACCCCTTCGCCGTCGAGGTGGAGCTGGCCCGCGCGGCCGATTCGTCCCTGCGCTGGATCCACCTGGACGACGTCGCCGCGAACCTGGGCGTGATCGAGAGCGCGGACCTGCTGATCGCCGCCAACCGGCTCATCCACGCCCTGGGCCGGTAGCGTCCGTCGCGTCCCGCCGCGCCCCCTCCGGCTCGAATATCCGCCACCTCCCCCGATCGGTTTTCCGGGGCGCGGAGCTGGTGCGGGTGTCCCCAGCGGATTACGGCACCTTCGCGGGCGGGTCGCGGCGGTAACCCAGCCAGCCGTCCCAGACGTCGGGCTCGTACGGATCGTTGATGATGCGGTACTCGCCATCCACCTCCACCAGCCGCAGCCCCAGGACGGACGGCGGCGTGGGCAGCGGAACGCCCGCGGGGCTCATCAGCCTGAAGCCCCAGTTCCCGTCCTCCAGGTCGTAGCGGCCTTCCGTAACCTCGGACCCCTCGCGCAGCGTGTAGGTGCTGTCCGCGCGAAGCTCCAGCGAGCGCTCCTCGCCGTCCACCCATCGGCCGTAGTATGCCTCGCGCGGAGCCCCCGGGTCCCAGTCGTCCACGTGCGGCTGGGCCATGGCAAGGCCGATCACCATCGCGATCATGGCCGCCGTTACGAGCCCCGCGCGAAAGAGGAGCTTACGGCCCCTCTTCAATCCGGCCGAGATCATCACCACCGCCGCAACAACCCCGACGACGAAAAGCACGAACTGGATCAGATACCCGAAGGGAAACGCAGTCTGGATCATGGTTCATCCCGCGAAGCAGGTCATAAAAAGGCGCAATCCAAACTTGCGGGCACGGCGGCGCATCGCAAGCTTCCTCGGCCGCCCCGGACGAGCCCTCCAACAAGATGCTGGACAAGCGTGTCCCCGCTGTAGCAGGTTTATCGTGGATGGTGCCCCTGCTCCTCTCCGCGCTTCCCACCGATGCCCCGAATCACCCTTTCCGCGCCTGCGGTGGCTGCCGCGATGAACGCCGAGCTGTACCGGCGTGGCGTGCCCGCGTTCGTGCGCGTGGTGGAGGTGGTGCGTGCGCCGGCGGGGGAGAACGGGGTGGATTGGACGTTCGCGCTTGAGCGCTCGCCCGTGCCGCTGCACGACGACGCCACGGCCGCGCGCTACGCCGAAGCGCTGTTCAGCTACGAGCAGGCGGTCGACGAGGTGGCCGCGTGGGCCGCCGACCGCTTCGCCATCGCGTGGGACGAGGCTCCGGCGCGTGTGGCCGTCTTCATCCCCAGCCCCCTGCACGCCGCGCCTCCCCAGCCCGCCGGGGCGCCGGTACACGCGGAAAAGACGACGGGCGGGGACTAATCCCCGCCCGCTCTCAGTTCTGGCCTCCGATCACGACGCGCGGCGCCCCGAGATTCCCCGCTGGAACACCGCTCTCCCGCGCGGCACTCCCCCGTTCCTGATCCTCACCGCCGGGTCCCGGCGTCTCCACGGCACTCGTCCGTGCCGGACCCGTCGGCGAAGGCCGACATCACGGTGTCATTGCCGCGATTTCAATCGCCGGGGCTCGATGCCCGCCGCGCTGCACGGCCCCAGCCCGTGCCGGGACCCACCGCCGGATCTCCGCGTACCCCAAGGCACTCACCCGTGCCGGACCCGTCGGCGAAGGCCGACATCGCGGGTTCATTGCCGCGATTTCAATCGCCGGGGACGGATGCCCGCCTCCCGGCGATCCAACCGCCTGTGATGCAGTTGCTGGCTGTCCCCTGTAACCTGTCCCCTGTAACCCGCAGTTACGCCCGCCCGTCCACCGGCCGCGCGTCCACTCCCGCGTGGTCGTCCGATCCCTCGTCCGCATCGTGCTCGCCGGGCGAGTCGTCCTCCGCCGTCCCGTCGTCCGTCCGGTCGCCGTCGCGGTGGCGCACGCGGTCCAGCAGCTCGCGGGAGTTGTCCAGCAGCTCGCGCGTCTTGCGGATCACGTCGCGCGTGCGCTCCACCACCTCGCGCACGGAGCGGTCGCGGATCCCCTCCCGGGGCTCCGCATCCGCGGGATCGGCAGGGTCCGCCTGGGCGGTGTTCGTGGAGTCGGCGTCCGTCACGTGGGTTCGGTCTCGGGGCGCGGTTCGGTCGGGGCGGGGCGGGGCAGGCGGGGCTTCACGGGGTCGGCGCGCTGGCACAGCGCCCACAGCGCCGCCGGGTCCATCGCCTCCCACTCCCCGCCGTACGGGTGCAGGCGCCGCTTTTCGTGCGCGGCCTCGAAGCACAGCCACCCCTCCGCCATGGTGGCCGGGAGGAACAGGTCCGACTTGCGGCTGGGAACCACGTCCCAGACGCTCCACTCCCGGCCCTCGGGATCCTGAAAGCTGCGAACCGCCACTGCGCCCCCGCAAGGATGGTGTCATCTGCTCCCTGTTTTTGCCGCAGGTTCCATACCTTTCCCCGCACAGGCCTGGACAAGCGCTGGACGGACCGTCCGGGAACGGATGGCGGCACGGGGAGGGTGGCGCGCATCGTGCTTCGGAAGGGCGAACCCCCTGACCGGCGCGGACACGAAGAAGGCGGATGGAGATCAACACCAACTGCACCCTGGCCGCGGAGCTGGCCGCGCGCATGCGCGAGAACCGCGAGGAGCTCACGCGGCGCTGGCTGGAGCGCATCGTGGCGCGGGTGGACATGGACCCCAACCGCGTGTTCCCCACGGACGAGCTGCTGGACCACGTCCCGCTGCTCATGGACCGCATCGCCGACTACCTGCAGGACCCGGCCGACGAGATCACGGCCGACGCGCCCGTCATCGGCAAGGCGCTGGAGCTGGGCGAGCTGCGCTGGTCGCAGGGGTTCGACGCGCACCAGATCCTCAAGGAATACGAGATTCTGGGCGGCGTCCTCTTTCAGTTCCTGGCCCGCACGGTGGACGAGATCGAGGAGCCGTGCACCCGCGCGGAGCTGCTGGCCTGCGCCCACCGGCTGTTCCGCGCCGTGGCCGTCATCCAGCAGCTCAGCACGGAGCAGTACCTGCGCCTGGCCGCCGAGGCCGTGCGCGAGCGCGAGGAGCGGCTGCGCTCCTTCAACCGCATGGTCACGCACGAGCTCAAGAACCGCATCGGCAGCATCCTGGGCGCGGGGCAGCTGCTGGAGGACCCGGAGATCTCGGCCGATCCCGCCCGGCGCGTGCGCTTTGCCGCCATGGTGACGCAGAACGCCGACGCCATGCAGGACGTGCTGCAGAACCTGCTGGAACTGTCGCGGATGGACGTGGATTCGCGCCGCCAGCGCAACGTCCCCCTGCAGCGCGCCGCCGCCGAGGTGTGCCGCCAGCTGCGGGAGATGTCGCAGGCCGGCGGTGTAGCGGTGCGTATCGAGCAGCTTCCCGACATGGAGGTGAGCTCCGGCGCCCTGGAGCTGTGCCTGACCAACTACGTCTCCAACGCCATCAAGTACGCCGACCCGTCCAAGCCCGAGCGCTGGGTGCGCGTCTCCGGCGAGGTGCGCCGCACGGACGACGACTGCAAGCTCGTCATCGCCGTGGAGGACAACGGCCTGGGCGTTCCCGAGGACGCGCGCGAAAAGCTGTTCTCCCGCTTCTACCGCGCGCACGGCACCATCACGGGGGTGGAGGGCACGGGGCTGGGGCTCAGCATCGTCCGCGAGACCATCGAGGGGCTGGGCGGCGAGGCGTGGGCGGAGTTCGACCGGGCGGAGGGATCGCGCTTTCTGCTCTCGCTCCCCTGCCGCCGCTCCGCGGACCGCGACGGGCCGCGGGCGGAGGGTGCGCGGGCCGGCTCGTCACAGGACCGCGCGGACGGGTGACTCTGTCGCGCGGATGGCATGCGCGGTAATTTGGCTCTCCCCAGGATGGAACCGGGGCGCCCTCCTCGCGGTACGATCCTCCACGCGCGGAAACAGACGTTTGTGTGGACCTGCCTCGTTCCGCGATCCACGCTGGCGAACGATCGACGCGTCTCTCTGCCCATGCGGGCCGGCGGAAGCTCATCCGCACGGACGGAAGCTGGACTGCCCTTCCGGACCCGCCGTGGAATTGTTAGGTTTAGTTACAATAAGCCATCCAGGTAGATAAATCCCATGCAGACACTCGACGCCGGCCGCCGCACCACGCGGGTGGAGGCCCTCAAGCGCGACATCGAGTCGCACGTGCGCCACACGCTCGCCCGCGACGGGGCCTCGGCCACGGAGCGCGACGTGTACGTGAGCACGGCGTTCGTCGTCCGCGACCGCCTGGCGGAGCGGTGGGCCACCACCAACGCGCGCTACCAGCACCGCGACGTAAAGCGCGTCTACTACCTGTCCCTGGAGTTCCTCATCGGGCGCACGCTGGGCAACGCGCTGGTGAACCTGGGGCTGGAGGGCGCCACGGCCGAGGCGCTGGAGGAGCTGGGCTACCGCCTGGAGGACCTGCGCGAGCGCGAGCCCGACGCGGGGCTGGGCAACGGCGGCCTGGGGCGGCTGGCGGCCTGCTACCTGGACAGCATGGCCACGCTGGAGCTTCCCGGCACGGGCTACGGCATCCGCTACGAGCACGGCATCTTTCGCCAGGGGCTGGACGAGGCGGGGCGGCAGGTGGAAAAGCCGGACAACTGGCTGCACGACGTGAACCCCTGGGAGATCGCCCGGCCGGACCGCACCTACAAGGTGAAGTTCTACGGCCGCGTGGAGGGGCGCCCCGACGCCGGCGGCCGCGTGCACTACGAGTGGATGGACGCCAGCGAGGTGCTGGCCATGGCGTACGACACACCCGTTCCCGGCTACTGCAACAACACCGTCAACACGCTGCGCCTGTGGGCCGCCAAGGCCACGGAGGAGTTCGACCTCACGGACTTCATCCGCGGCGACTACGTGCGGGCCGTGGAGAGCAAGACGCAGACGGAGACCATCTCCAAGGTCCTGTACCCGCCGGACGACACGGGGCAGGGCAAGGAGCTGCGCCTCAAGCAGCAGTACTTCTTCGTCAGCGCCACGCTGCAGGACATCATCCGGCGCTACCTCACGGAGCGCAGCACCTTCGCGGACTTCGCGGACAAGGTGCAGATCCAGCTCAACGACACCCATCCCGCCGTCGCCATCCCCGAGCTCATGCGGCTGCTGATGGACGAGCACGGGATGGAGTGGGACGAGTCGTTCAACATCGCCCGCAACACCTTCGCCTACACCAACCACACGGTGCTGCCGGAGGCGCTGGAGGCGTGGGGGATCGACCTGTTCAGCCGGCTGCTGCCCCGCCACCTGGAGCTCATCCGCGAGATCGACCGGCGGTTCCGCGCGCGGGTGCAGGAGAAGTTCCCGGGCGACTTCGCGCGCGAGGAGCGGATGGCCATCCTGGGCGGTGGGCAGGTGCGGATGGCGCACCTGGCCATCGTGGGCAGCCACACCACCAACGGCGTGGCGGCGCTGCACACGGAGATCCTCAAGGACCGCATCTTCCGCGACTTCCACGAGCTGTGGCCCGACCGGCTGCGCTCCGTGACCAACGGCGTGACGCAGCGCCGGTGGATGCTCAAGGCCAACCCCGGGCTGTCGGACCTCATCACCGAGGCCATCGGCGGGGAGTGGATCACCAACCTGGAAGTGCTGTCGCAGCTGGAGCCCTACGCCGAGGACGCGGAGTTCCGCGAGCGCTGGCGCCGGGTCAAGGTGGAGAACCGCCGGCAGCTGGCCGCGCTCGTCCGCGAGGAGGCGGGGGTGCAGGTGGACCCGCGCAGCATGATGGACGTGCACATCAAGCGCATGCACGAGTACAAGCGCCAGCTGCTCAACGCCCTGCGCTGCGTGGACTCGTTCATGGAGCTGCGCGACGCGCCGCACCTGGACGTGCCGCAGCGCGCGGTCCTCTTCGGGGGCAAGGCGGCACCCACGTACTGGACGGCCAAGCTCATCATCCAGCTCATCAACCGCATCGCCGGCACGGTGAACGCGGACCCGCTGGCGGGGCGGCTGCTGCGCGTGGCGTTCATTCCCGACTACCGGGTGTCGCTGGCGGAGCGGATCTTTCCCGGCAGCGACCTGTCGGAGCAGATCTCCACGGCGGGGTTCGAGGCCAGCGGCACGGGCAACATGAAGTTCGCCCTGAACGGGGCCCTCACCATCGGCACGCTGGACGGCGCCAACGTGGAGATCGTGGAGCGGGTGGGGCGCGAGAACGCCTTCATCTTTGGCCTCACGGCGGAGGAGGTGGAGGCCAAGACGGGCTCCGGCTACCGGCCGCGCGAGGTGTACGAGAGCAGCCCGCGGCTGCGGCGGGTGCTGGACTTCGTGGCGTCCGGCGCGCTGTCGCCGGAGGAGCCGGGCCTGTTCCGGCCGCTGGTGGACGGGCTGCTGCACCACGACCCGTACATGGTGCTGGCGGACTTCGACGCGTACGTGGCCGCGCAGGCGCAGGTGGACGAGGCGTGGCGCGACCAGGAGGCGTGGACGCGCAAGGCCATCCTGAACGTGGCGCGCTGCGGCTGGTTCAGCAGCGACCGCTCGGTCAAGGAGTACGCAGAGCACATCTGGAAGCTGCAGGGCAACGGCCGCAAGATCCCCAACGGCTTCTGAGCCTTCGCGGCTGACTTTCCGGCTGCACGGATCTCATCGATCGAGAACGGCCCTCCTCCGGGATTCCGGGGGAGGGCCGTTTCGCGCGTGCTCCGTCCGTGTGCGTCCACGCCCCGACACCTGTGGCCGGGGCGCCGGAATGAGCACGGAGATTGGCTTGAGGACCCCCCGCGAAAGGGTGAGATTGGTACCGAACGAATTCCGAAATGATGAGGCGGGGTTCGTTCGGGCACGCAGGTCTTCACCACCGCAAGGAGGGGCAGAATGCCAGCAGAGATCCTGGCAGGAACCGTGTTCAACGTGCTGGACTACGGCGCGGTCGCCGACTACAACGAGTTCACGCAGGCGGGCACGGCGAACGACAGTGCGTTCGCCGCGGCGCGCAATGCCGCGGCGGCGGTGAAGGGCGTGGTACTCATCCCACCCGGCAAGTACAAGCTCACGGGCACCCTGGAGCTGGGGGAGACGGTGTACAACGCGCCCCTCACCTGGCAGGGCGTGTCCACGCCGGGCTACGGCCAGCAGAGCATCCTCTTCTACACGGGCAGCGGAACGGCCCTGAAGGTGATGCACTCCGGGACGGTGCTGCGGGGCGTGTCGTTGCTCGCCGTCAACAACGGGGCGACGGGCGTGGACATGGGCGTGGCGAACGGCAACTGCGTCTTCGACCAAGTGATCGTGACCCGCTTTACCTCCGAGGCGTTCAAGTGCCACACGTCCGTGTGGGGCCGCTGGTACGACTGCCTGATCCAGGGGGGCGGCACCAGCAGCGTGGGTATCCGCAGCACCATCTACTTCAACGCGTGCGTGGTGGATGGCTGCCGGTTCGTGGGGCCGGGCACTGAATCGTGGGAGCCCATCCACCTCACCAACACGGCGGGGGCGAGCAACGGCAGCGTGATCCAGAACTGCGATTTCGGGGGAGGCGCTCCGGGTTCGCCCGCGCGATACGCCATTACGCTGGGCTCCGGATGCAACGGCATCAGCGTGATCAACAACCGCCACGAGTCCAACGGCCTGGGCTTTCTACGGCAGGCGTCCGGCGCCGCGGGGCTGTGGGTGAGCGGCAACGAGCTTGCTGGATCCGATTCCGTGAAGGCGCCCGTGCTGGTGAGCATCGAGGGAGCGGACGCGGAGATCGGGCACAACGCCCTGACCAACGCCACCACGGGCATCTACGTGGCGTCCGGCGCGGACCGCGTGGTGGTGCACCCCCAGCACGTGGGTCCGGGTGTGACCACGCCTGTGCAGAACGCCTCGTCCGGTGCGGTGACAGTGCTGTCGCACGCGTCGCAGGGGCTGGAGTTCAGCAACGGTATGGTGCTGGGCGGCCCCGACCGGTTCCTGGGGGCGCGGCGCGTGGGCGGGCAGGTGGAGCGGCTGGCCGGCATAGGCAACATAGAGGTGGTGTACCTGGGCGCCCTGGACGCCATCGCGCGGACGGTGGTTCGCGCGGGCGGGGCGGACCATCTGACGCTGGAGCCGGGCAAGCTGGGCCTGTTCGGCGCGGCGCCGGCCACGCGCCCGGGGTACGCCGTCAGCGGGTCTGCGGCCCCGCGCCGTGTGCTGAACTCCAGCACCGGGACGGCGGTGGAGGTGCGCGAGGCGCTGGCCACGCTCATCAGCGACCTGAAGAGCTACGGGCTGCTGGGCTGAGCGGGCTGCGACGCGCCTTCGGGATCGTACGTCGCGCGAACGGTCTTCCTCTCCGGGGGAGGGCCGTTCGGTTTTCCGTGGATGGAGGATGCGGTCAGGCCGGGCCCGATCCCGGGCGACTGAAGTCGCGGCACCGAAGACGTGATGTCGGCCGTCGCCGACGGCTCCTCCACGGGCGGCCGGTGTGCCCCGGGGCGGGGTTGGGGCGGAGTGGAGGGCGGGTGTCTGCACGGTGGCGGGCATCCGTCCGCCCGGCGAATGAATTCGCGGCAATGAACCCGCGATGTGGCCTTCGCCGACAGCCCGTGCACCGCAGCCGATGTGCACCGGGGCGCAGTTCACGCAGTTGAAGCCCCGCACGGACGCGCCAGCGGCCGGGGCGGGGCTTACCGCTTTCCCAGCGGCGGCTTTAGCCGCTCAGGACGGATGTCCGACGTGAGTTGCATCCCCCTCTGGCATCGTCCATCCGTCCTCCTGCGTCCGCGCCGGTACAAGGGCGGCCGGAGCATGCGGACCGTTTCCTGGCCTAGACCTGCCCCTCCACGGCGGCGACTCCATCCGTCGCCTGTTCGGCGAGCCTCAACTGCGCCGCACCGATCGAATCCCGTAGTTGCAGGACGCAGATCCCCAGCATGAACACCCACGACAACAGTCGGAAGAAATTCTCCTGGGGGCCCTCTACCGTAGTGATCGTCAGCCACAGCAGTCCGGCAACCATCAGCACTGAATACAGTCCCATTACCACCATCGCCCAGCTCATTCCACGCCACACGCCCCTGACGAGCGCGCCGCAAGGCACCAGCAGTGCCGCGCCGACCACTGCGCCCACCTCGGGACCTATGGCGGACTCGCGCATTGCTACGGTCGTGTAGATGGGTAGCGGCAGAAAGGTGGCGGCCCAGAAAACAGCCGTCATTCGTAATGCGAGCTGGCGATTCGTTACTGCGCAGATGAGGCAGGCCAGCAGGAAAAGGGCCCGGATGGCCATCCCGAGCTGAGCGGGATCGGTCATGACACTGAAGCTCCTGAAGAGGGATGAATGCGCGCTACGGCAAAAGGGAGGCGAAGCGGAGCGGAATAGAGTGGCTCGTCGGGACCGGGCCGGCTTCCAAGGTAGGGCTGCCAAAGGAGCTCGCGCAATGCGCATGGTGAGGATGGCCGCGGCGCAGGGGCGAGCCTGTGGGCAGCCGGTGTGCACCGGGGCGGTTCACGCGGTTGAAGCCCCGCACGGACGCGCCAGCGGCCGGGGCGGGGCTTACCGCTTTCCCAGCGGCGGCTTCAGCCGCTCAGGACGGAAGCTCGCTACGCACCACGTCCTTTGCTGGTGAAGCCCCACGCAGTTTGTGGGGCTTTCCGCAGTTGTTGCGGCGGCTTTAGCCGCTCAGGCCGGAAGCTCGCCGCGTGTACGAGATCCGCAATCCGTCGGCATCCGCGCACAGGTTGCCGCCCCGCGCCGCGCCTGCGTAGGTTGCGAACCATGCAATCCATCGCCCAAATCCGTCGTTCCGCCGCCGCGCTGGTGCCGATCCTGGCGCTCGCGGCGTCCTGCGCGCCCGCCACGCAGCCGGGCGCATCCGCCGAGCCCAACCGGCCGAGCGCATCCGCATCCCCATCCGCCGCGCTCACGCCGGCGGGGCGCGCGGGGGAGCTGGACGCGGAGGCGCGGGCGTGGGTGGACCGAACGCTGGCGTCGCTGTCGCTGCGCGAAAAGGCGGGGCAGCTCGTGTTTCCCTGGAGCGGCGGCGAGTACGTGGCCGCGGACTCGCCGGAGATGGACCGGCTGCTGGAGTGGGTGGAGCGCGACGGAGTGGGCGGCATCGTCATCTCCATCGGCCTGCCGCACAGCTACGCGGCCAAGCTCAACGCCCTGCAGCGCCGCGCGAAGGTGCCGCTGCTCATCACCACGGACATGGAGAGCGGGCCGGGAATGCGCCTGGGCGGCGGATACACGCTGCCGCACCTGCTTCCGCTGGGCGGCGGCACGTCGTTTCCGCCCGTGATGGCGCTGGGGGCCATCGGCGACGAGGCGCTGGCGGAGGAGGTGGGGCGGGTCACGGCGCGCGAGGCCCGGGCCGTGGGCGTGCACCTGAACTTCTCGCCCGTGCTGGACGTCAACTCCAATCCGCTCAACCCCATCATCAACACCCGCTCGTACGGCGAGGACCCGCGCGAGGTGGCGCGGCTGGCCACGGCGTTCATGCGCGGCGAGCAGGCGCAGGGGCTGCTGGCCGCCGGCAAGCACTTTCCCGGGCACGGCGACACGGAGGCGGACACGCACATCGGCGTGGCGGCCATCCGCGCGGACCGGGCGCGGCTGGACGCGGTGGAACTGGTCCCCTTTCGCGCCGCGGTGGAGGCCGGGGCGGACGGGATGATGGCCGCGCACATCTCCGTCACGGGGGTGGAGGGGCCGGACGCACCGCCCACGTCGCTCTCCCGCCACTTCGTCACGGACGTGCTGCGCGGGGAGATGGGATTCGATGGGCTGGTGATCAGCGACGCCATGGACATGGGCGCCGTCGTGCGCCGCTACGGCCGCACGGAGCCGCTGCTGATGGCGCTGGAGGCGGGCGTGGACCTGCTGCTGCAGCCGCTGGATGCCCGCGAGGGGATCGACGCGGTGGTGGAGGGCGTGCACGCGGGGCGCATCACGGAGGCGCGGCTGGATGCGTCCGTGCGGCGCGTGCTGGAGGCCAAGGCGCGCGCGGGGCTCCACCGTGGCCGCGAAGTCAGCTTGGAGGCGGTGGACGACGTCGTGGGCTCGCGCGCGCACCGGCAGCTGGCGGAGACGGTGGCGCAGCGCTCCATCACCCTGGCGCGGGACGAGCGGAATTCCGTCCCCCTGGCGCCCGGCGCGCGCGTGCTCTCCGTGACCTACGCGGATGGGATCGACCTGACGGCGGGCCGCTGGTTCGACCGGGAGCTCACGCGGCTGGGGTTCACCGTCGGCTCGTTCCGGGTGGATCCCGGCACGCCGCCGGAGACCTACACGCGCATCCTGGCCCTCGCGGACTCGGCGGACGTGATCCTCGCCTCGGCCTACGTACAGCCGCGGGAGCACGCGGGGACGGTGTCCGCGGCGGGGGGATTTCCGCGGTTCGTGCAAACGCTGGCGGGACGCGGGGAGCGCGTCGTCGCCGTCTCGTTCGGGAGCCCGTACGTGATCAGCTTCTATCCGGACGCGCCGGCGTACCTGCTGGCGTGGGGCGGCGCGGAGGTCAGCCAGCGCGCCGCCGCCCGCGCCCTCGCGGGGACCGCGGCCATCGGCGGGCGCCTGCCCGTGACCATTCCGCCCGCCCTGCCGCGCGGCACGGGCCTTACGCGCGAGGTGCGGCAATGATGAGGATTGGGTCGATTGCGGCGATGGTGCACCGTGGCGGGCTTTCGGCGGACGCCCCCACCCGCTCGATTCCTCGCGACCTCCCCCAAAAACCCCTGGGGGAGGTTGAAATTCATCTCGGAGCGGATGGATCGCGCCGGCAGCAGGCGGCCCCTCCCCCGGCCCCTCCCCGCTCGTTCCTCGCGGAGAGGGGAGAAACCCGGCCCGTGCACGGGCGGTGTTCCGGCGTGGCACCCGCCGGTGCCGGACAGTCCGCGCAGGCGGACTTCGTGTGGTCGTTGCGGCGAATTCATTCGCTCTGCCCGCGGCCTGCGTTCGCCCTGCTCTGCGCGTCGATCCTCGCCGGCTGCGCGAGCAATCCGCCTGCGGTCGTCGCGCGGCCCGCGACGGCGGCCATGACCACGGTGGATCCGGCGCGGGTGGATACGGCGCGCTCGGATACGCTGCCGGGCGTGCGGCGGGAGTTCCGCGGCGTGTGGGTGGCGACGGTGGACAACATCGACTGGCCGTCGCGCCCGGGGCTGCCGGCGGACAGCCAGCGCGCGGAGCTCATCGCCATCCTGGACCGCGCGGTGCAGCTGAACCTGAACGCCATCGTCCTGCAGGTGCGGCCCGCGGGCGATGCGCTCTATCCGTCGCGGCTGGAGCCGTGGTCGGAGTACCTGACCGGCCGGGCCGGCACGCCGCCTTTGGACGGGTACGATCCGCTGCGGTTCGCCGTGGAGGAGTCGCACCGGCGCGGGCTGGAGCTGCACGCGTGGTTCAATCCGTACCGCGCCCGCCATCCCTCCGCGAAAACACCGTACACGGCCGAGCACATCGCCGTGCGGCGGCCGGACGTGGTGCGGCGGTACGGCGCGTACCTGTGGATGGATCCCGGCGAGCCCGAGGTGCGCGCGCACTCGCTGGCCGTGGTGCTGGACGTCGTCCGCCGCTACGACATCGACGGCGTGCACCTGGACGACTACTTCTATCCGTATCCGGAGACGGACACGGCCACGAACCAGCCCATCGACTTTCCCGACGAGCCCAGCTGGCGGCGCTACGTGGCCGGCGGGGGGACGCTGTCGCGCGCGGACTGGCGGCGCGAGAACGTCAACACGCTCATCCAGGAGCTGTACGAAGGCATCCACCGCGAAAAGCCGTGGGTGCGGTTTGGCATCAGCCCGTTCGGGTTCTGGAAGCCGGACTACCCGGCGGGGACGGGCACGCGCTTCAGCCAGCACGACCAGCTGTACGCGGACGCCCGCAAGTGGATCCGCGAAGGATGGGTGGACTACTACACGCCGCAGCTGTACTGGGCCATCTCGCGGCCGGACCTGCCGTATCCCGTGCTGCTGCGCTGGTGGATCGAGCAGAACGTGCACGATCGCCACATGTGGCCGGGCAACTTCACCAGCCGGGTGCCGCGCGAGTGGCGGGCGGAGGAGATCACGGACCAGGTCTGGGTGACGCGGGGGATTCCCGGCGCCACGGGCAACGTGCACTTCAGCATGAAGGCGTTCATGCAGAACCCCGATTCGCTGAACGAGCGCCTGCTCCGCGGCCCCTACCGCGACCGCGCGCTGGTCCCCGCGACACCGTGGCTGGGCGGCCGCGTGCTCGCCGCCCCGGCCGTCTCCGTGCAGACGGGCTCCGGCTGGGCGCGCTATCCTGTCCGCATCGAGCCCGCCGCGGGCGAGGAGCCCCGGTGGTGGATCGTCCGCGTGCGGCGGGGGACGGCGTGGACGGTGGACGTGATCCCCGGTGCCCAGCGGACGTACCAGATCGAAGCGCCCGCCGCCGGGCAGCCCGCGCCCTCGGTCGTCGTCGTCACCCCCGTGGACCGGCTGGGGACAGAGGGGACGCCCGCGTACACGTCGATTCGGTAGCGGGCCTGACCCGGAGGCCCTCACCCGGGAGCCCTCACCCGGGCTCGTAAACCTCGCCCACCCTCTCCCACAAACTGCGTGGGAGAGGGTGTACAACCCAGTCCCGGCGCGGACGCGGCCTCTGCGTCGGGCGCAGTTCTTTCCCTCCTGCCCGCGAAGCGGGGGAGGGGGCTCTCCGCCGGTGCACGGGGCCAGCTCCCGTGGACAAACTGCAGTTCTCCCCTCTCCGCGAGGAACGAGCGGGGAGGGGCCGGGGAGGGGCGCCCTGCTGCCGGCGCGATCCATCCCTCCGTGATGAAGCCACGCTCCCCGGCCTGACATTTCGGCACACCGACGCTCGCGCCCTCCGGCGGGTCGTGTTAGTTTAGCCCCCGAGCGAAACCACCCGCGACCTCAACCCGTTGAGCACGATGGCCGAGTCCGGCACCCTTCTCCGCACGCCGCTGCACGCCGAGCACGCAGCCCTCGGCGCCAAGCTCGTTCCGTTCGCGGGCTACGAGATGCCGGTGCAGTACCCCACCGGCATCACCGCCGAGCACCACGCCGTCCGCAAGGCCGCGGGGCTGTTCGACGTGAGCCACATGGGCGAGTTCACCGTGCGCGGCGAGCGGGCGCTGGACTTCGTGCAGCGCGTCGTCACCAACGACGCGAGCAAGATCGAGGTGGGGCAGGCGCAGTACAGCACCCTGCTCAATCACGACGGCAAGCTGCTGGACGACCTGCTCGTGTACCGCTACCCCGACCACTACCTGCTGGTGGTCAACGGCAGCAACAAGGACAAGGACTTCCGCTGGATCCAGCAGTTCGCCGGCGAGTACGGCGTGGAGTTGCAGGACCACACGGACGACATCGCCCTCCTGGCCCTGCAGGGTCCCAAGGCGGAAGGCATCCTGCGCCGGCTGACGGACGCGGACCTGGATTCCATCCGCTACTACCGCTTCGCCGAGGGCACGGTGGATGGCATTCCGGCCACCATCAGCCGCACGGGCTACACGGGCGAAGACGGCTTCGAGCTGTACGTTCCCGCCGAGCACGCCGCCCGGCTGTGGCGCCGCCTGCTCGAAGTCGGCAAGGACGACGGCTTGGTGCCGGCGGGGCTGGGCTGCCGCGACTCGCTGCGCCTGGAGATGGGCTACGCGCTCTACGGCAACGATCTGGACGAGGACACCACGCCGCTGGAGGCCGGGCTGGGCTGGGTAGTGAAGATGGACAAGGGTGACTTCGTGGGCCGCGATGCCCTGGCGCGCCAGAAGGAGCAGGGGATCGGCCGCAAGCTGGTGGGATTCCGGCTCAAGGAGCGGGGCTTTCCCCGCCACGGCTACCCCGTCTCGGTGGATGGGCAGGAGTGCGGCGTGGTGACGAGCGGCGTCGTGAGCCCCACCCTGGGCGAGGGCGTGGGGATGGCGTACGTCCCCGCCGCGTCGTCCAAGCCCGGGACGGAGATCGGGATCGTGATCCGCAACGCGACGGTGCCCGCGGAGGTCGTGCGGCCGCCGTTTCACAAGGGCGGCACGGTGAAGACGGGCTGAACGGCGGGAACTGCGGGTTACGGGGGACAGGTTACAGGTTACAGCGGATGGGGCAGCGAGTCGTCGGGCAGAGCGAATGAATTCGCCGCAACGACGACACGAAGTCCGCCTGCGCGGACTGTCCGTCACGGGCGAGTGCCACGCCGCCGAACGCAACCCCGCGGACGGGATGGTTTTCTCCCCTATCCGCGCGCAGTTTGCGCGGGGAGGGGCCGGGGGAGGGGCGCTCCGCCGCCGGCGCGATCCCTCCTCCCGCGAATGAAGTTCCCCCCCCCTCCCGCCCGCGAAGCGGGGGAGGGGACCGGGGGGAGGGGGCCCTCCGCCGGTGCCGGCAGCCCGCCATCCGGCACGATCCATCTCACCTCCCCCAGGGGTTTTTGGGGGAGGTCGCGAGGAACGAGCGGGTGGGGGCGTTTCGCGGGCCCGCCTCCGCAACGATGTCCTTCCCGCGGCACGGGCCGGGGTGAAGGCCACGCGGTCGATCGGCTCCACGCGGTCTCTGCAGGTCACGCGGTTCATCCCGGGCACATCCTCCCGATCTCACGTTCGGCTACACAGGCAACTCAGAGGCAACGCACGGTGGCGGAAGCGGTTCTCATCACCACGGACGACCTGGAGCCGGCCGTCCGGCTGCGGGCGGCGTTCGAGGGGCACGGGCTCAAGGTGGAGCTGCTGGCTCCCGGCGAGGGGCTGGCCGACGCCCTCCAGGAGCCGCTCCTGGTGGTGATCACCGGCGGCCTGCGCGAGCGCCGCGCCCGCGCCCTCATCGCGTCCGCCCGCGAGCGCACGCGCCTGCCCGTCATCGGCCTTACCGAAGCCACGGAGCCCACCGGCCGCGACATCTGCCGGCAGCTGGGCATCAGCGAGTGCTTTCCCAAGCCCATCGACGTCGAAGAGGTCGCCCTGGTGGGGCGCCGGCTCATCCAGCGCGAGGAACTGCGCGAGATCACCGGCATCGTGGGCGAGACGGACGCCATGGAGGAGGTGCTGGAGCGCGTCGTCCAGATCGCGCCCGTGGCCTCCACCGTCCTCATCCTGGGCGAAAGCGGCACGGGCAAGGAGCTGGTGGCGCGCGGCATCCACGCCCTGTCGCCCCGCCGCCACCGGCCGTTCATCGCCGTGAACGTGGCCGCCCTGCCGGAGACGCTGCTGGAAAGCGAGCTCTTTGGCCACGAGAAGGGCGCGTTCACGGGCGCGTCGGACCGGCGCAAGGGCTTTTTCGAGCTGGCCAACGGCGGCACCATCTTTCTGGACGAGATGGGCGAGATGCCGCAGAGCACGCAGACCAAGCTGCTGCGGGTGCTGGAGGAGCGCGAGTTCCGGCGGGTGGGCGGCGAGGAGAGCATCCGCGTGGACGTGCGCGTGGTGGCCGCGACCAACCGCGACCTGCGCGAACAGGTGCTGAACGGGGCGTTTCGCCGCGACCTGTACCACCGGCTGAACATCCTGCGCATCGAGCTGCCGCCCCTGCGCGCCAGGCGCGAGGACATCCCGCGGCTCATCGACGGCTTCATCCGCCAGTTCAGCGCGCAGCACGACCGGCCGTTCGTGGGGATCGAGCCGGAGGCGCTGCACATCCTGGTGGACTACGACTGGCCGGGGAACGTGCGCGAGCTGCGCAACCTGGTGGAGAGCATGGTGGTGCTGGCCCCCGGCCGCGTCATCCGCCCCGAGGACATTCCCGCGGACGTGCGCTACGGCCGGCGGGGCGACTCGCTGCTCCCCGTGCCCGTCTCCATGGCCCGCGCGCGCTCCGCCGGCAACAACGGCGGCGGCGGCGAGACGGCGGGGCTGCCGGCGGCGCCCCCGCCGGAGCTGGAGTTCATCCTGCGCACGCTGTTCGACCTGCGGATGGACATGGAGGACCTGCGGCGCGAGTTCGAGGTGTACCGCACCCGCCACGGCGACCAGCTGCCCATGGGCGCGGGGCTGGGCTCGTTCTCCATCCCGAACGCGGGCGGATACTCGCCCTTTGCCTCCGCGCCCATCGCGCTGGGCCCGCCCGCCATGGCGTTCCCGGAGCCGGAGCCCGAGCCGGAGCGCGAGGAGGGCACGGTCGTCTTCCGGCCGGGGAAGACGATGGCGGACATGGAGCGCGAGGCCATCAGCGCCGCCTTGCTGCACTCCCGCGGCAACCGCCGCCGCGCCGCGGAGATGCTGGGCATCGGCGAGCGGACGCTGTACCGGAAGCTGAAGGAGTACAATATCGAGGAGTGAGGGGGTGGGAACTGCGGGTGACAGGGGACAGGTTACAGCCTGCAACGGCAGGGAATAGGGAATAGGGAATAGGGAATAGGGAATAGGGAATAGGGAATAGGGAATAGGGAATAGGGAATAGGGAATAGGGAATAGCCCGCCACGCCACGCCCGGGACTGTCATTCCGAGGGAGGCGCCGCCGGTACCCTCCCGTGCCGGAGCCCGTCGCGCCGACCGAGGAATCTTCTCCGCCCGCGCACGTGCCTGGCCCTCGCGACGGTACCACGCCCGCGCCGCCTCCCGATGCACGACAGCCCTCCCCCGGAAGATCCGGGGGAGGGCTGTCGTCGTTCGTGCCAGGGGCTGGACAGAGCGAATGAATTCGCCGCAACAACCACACGAAGTCCGCCTGCGCGGACTGGCGGCCTTGTGCCCCGATGCCGAGTGCCGGAGGATGCCGGCCGTTTGCAGTTGAAGCCCCACGCAGTTTGTGGGGCTTTCCGCGGTTGTTGCGGCGGCTTCAGCCGCTCAGCCCGGACTCGGCCCGCAGCCTGGAAAGCCGACTGGTCGCGGAAAGCTGGCTTTTACGCAGTTGAAGCCCTGTTCGCAGAGCGCCTCGGCGCGAGACAGGGCTTACCGCCTTCCCAGCGGCGGGTTTACCCGCTCAGGACGGACGGCCGCCTTCGCTCGCGATGACGGAACGCGCGAGTGCCGGGGCCATGGCGGAGATCCAGCCGATGGAGCAGTTGAAGCCCCACGCAGTTTGTGGGGCTTTCCGCGGTTGTTGCGGCGGCTTCAGCCGCTCAGCCCGACGCCTGCTGCTCCCCCGTCGATTCCACCTGCTCCGTCCCCACCTCCACCGCCGAACCCGGCTTCTCCCCCGCCGGCACCAGCTTGAGCCCGACGATGCCGGCCAGGATCAGCCCCACGCACGCCAGCCGCAGCGCGCTGGCGCTCTCGCCGAACAGCGCGATCCCCAGCAGCACCGTGCCGATGGTGCCCACGCCCGTCCACACGGCGTACGCGGTGCCCAGCGGCAGCGTGCGCAGCGCCACGCCCAGCAACCCCAGGCTCACGAGCATCGACACGGCGGAGCCCACCGTGGGCCAGAAGCGCGTAAAGCCCTCGGTGTACTTCAGGCCCACGGCCCAGCCGATCTCGAAGAGGCCCGCAACAAAAAGGACGACCCACGCCATCCCTTCCTCCGGGTGGTGTGGGGTCGTCCCCAGCGGCTTCAGGTTGCGCATGCGGGGTCGTCCCCGCCGCGATCCGGTACGCCACAACGCTACCCAAATCCGCCCCGCGGGTCAACCGGCCGATTGTCGCGGGTTCGCGCAGCGGCTACCTTCGCGGCCGGTGCATCGCCCGCGCGGCGGTTCGCTTCTTGTGGGGATGATGCGCATCGTCCCGTTGCCGTCCTCTCGATCCCGGTCCGCATGCCCACGCACGACGAGTCCCTTTCGCTGTTCGCCATCACCGCGCCGGGGCTGGAGCCGCTGGCCGCCGCGGAGCTGCGCGCGATGGGCATCCAGGGCACGGCGGAGCCCGGCGGCGTGGCCTGGACGGGGACGGCGCAGCAGATGTACGACGCCAACCTGCGCCTGCGCACGGCCAGCCGCGTGGCCGTGCTGGCCGCGGAGTTCCGGGCCAAGACCTTCTTCGAGCTGGAGCGGCACGCGCGCAAGGTGCCGTGGGAGCGCTGGGTGCCCAAGGGCGGGGCCGTCCGGCTGCGCGTCACCTGCCGCAAGAGCAAGCTGTACCACGAGGGCGCCGTCGCGCAGCGGGTGCTGGAGGCCATCGAGCACCGCGTGGGGCCCCTCGCCGCCAGCGCCGTGGGCAAGGACGACGAGGGCGGGGAAGACGAGGGCGATGCGCAGCTGTTCATCGTCCGCTTTCTGCGCGACACGTGCACCATCCGCGCGGATGCGTCCGGCGCGCTGCTGCACCTGCGCGGGTACCGGCAGGCCCTGGCCCGCGCGCCCCTGCGCGAGACGCTGGCGTCCGCCATGCTCCTGGGGAGCGGCTGGGACGGCAGGGCGCCGCTCGTCGATCCCATGTGCGGCTCGGGCACCATCCCCATCGAGGGCGCCCTCCTCGCCCGCCGCATCCCCCCCGGCCTGGCGAGCCCGGACCGCGAGCCCCGCGACTACGCGTTCACCGCGTGGCCCGACTTTCACGTGGAGACGTGGGCGGAGGTGGTGGGCCGCGCCTGCGAACGGATCCTCCCCGCGTCGCCCGTCCCCATCCAGGGCTCGGACCGGGACGAGGGCGCCATCACGGCCGCGGTCTCCAACGCGGAGCGCGCCGGGGTGGAGGGGGACGTGGAACTGAGCGCGCGCGCCGTCTCCGCCATCGAGCCGCCGGCGGGGCCGGGGTGGATGGTCATCAATCCCCCGTACGGCGTGCGCATCGGGGAGAAGGATCCCCTGCGCAACCTGTACGCGGCGCTGGGCCGCACTCTGCGCGAGCGCTGCCCCGGCTGGACGCTCGCCCTCCTTTCCCCCGACGCGGGGCTGGAGCGGCAGGTCGGCATCCCCCTGGAGGAGGCGCTGCGCACGAGCAACGGCGGCATCCCCGTCCGCCTCGTCACCGGCCGCGTCCCGGACGAAGGCTGAGCCGGGCTCGATCCCGGGAAAGCGAAACGCGGCTGCCGTCGACGGAGACGGCAGCCGCGCGGCGTTGCGTCCGGCGCAGGCTCAGGGCTGGTTCGGCTTGGCGACGTTGGCGCCCTTGCGGGACTTCTTGTATTCCTGGATGGCGCGGATCACCTCGTGGGTGGGGCTGGAGCCCAGGCCCATGATGAGCCCGGTGAGGATGATCTGCCAGCGCTTGCCCCGGCTCGGCTTCGGCTTCCGGACGCCGACCCCGGCCGTGTCGCGATGGGCGATGGGCTGCACTGCCGGCGCGGGAACCGTTCCGCCCGCACCCTGCACCACGGGCGGGGCGACCGGCTGCGGCGCGGCGGCGGCGGCCTGCGGGGGCGCCTGCATGGCGGCCTCCACAACGTCCAGCCCGAACGAGCCCGCCACCCCCAGCCCCAGCATGGCGCCCAGGTACAGGCTGATCATCCGCCGCCCGGGGTTGTCCTTGAAGCTGGCGACGAAATCCTGCAGCCCGTCGATGGTGGTGCTGGCCGCGGCGGCCGCCGCCTTGACCTCGGGGTAGCATTCCTGGACGTAGGACAGGTTCCGCGCGGCGAGCGTGGCCAGCATCTGCGCGCGCTGGCTGTCCGGCGCCAGCGTCCGCACCTTCTGCAGCCCCGCCTGCGTCTTCGCGAGCTGCGCGTTCAGGTCCGCCGCGGCCGCGTTCACCTCCTCCACGCTCTTGCCCGCCTTCTGCAGGGCCGCGGTGGTGTCCGCCACCACCGTCTGCAGGGCGGCGTCCAGGTCGTCCTCCATCCGGTTGACCTGCTCGCGGATGTGCTTGAGGGGCCAGTAGCCGCTGGACACGCCGCCCACGAATGTCCAGAACCCCTCGATCACCCGCTCGATGGCCACCGCCGCGCCCGTGATGAACGCGAGTGCCGCCGCCGCGTCCTTGAAGCGCGCGTTGGCCGCCGGGGCAAAGAGGTACACGAGCAGGACGGCCACGAGGAGCGCGAGCGTGAGCCCTCCGGCCAGGCGCCGGGCAGATTGGTCTTTCATGGGAGGATGAACGGGGTGGAATGGAGTGATGAACGGCGGGTGTGCGCACGGGTTGGATGGCCGTCGGCCGGGGGATTTCCGCCCGGCCCGCGGACGCACCGGCGAGGATGGGATCCGCTTCCGCCGATCGACGGAAATCCTGCCCCCGCACCCGCACGCACGCGCGGTGGCCAGCGAGGCATCCGCCCTCCGCGGAGGAAGTGGAGCGAGCGCGAAGGACGCCGCGGAGGAACAATGCGCGCCGCCGGGGGATAAACGGCGGGTAGCGGGCGTACGAGGGCACGGTACACGATTCCGGCCGCGCGCGCCACGGTCCAGATCGCGACGGTCCTCCCGGCGCGCACGCGGAACGCCGTTGCCGGTCCCGGATCGCTCCCTTGGGTACACCACCCTTGCCGTGAAGGCCGTATTGGCGTTCTGTTGATGCGCGACGGGGCCGTGCACCACCCCCCGCCCGCAACATGGACGTTGCCCCCGGGCCTGCCGCACCTGATATTAGGCGTCAAAACGCGCGGCACCCTGCCGCCCTGGCCCGCCCCCGCCCCCCGACCGCGGAGTCACCGGATGCCCGCTCCGGCCGGAAAGACCACAGGGCGATCGCGCCCGTCATACCTGGCCGCACCCCCCCTGCTGTCCGAGAGCGAACCGTTCGAGGGCGCCGACGTGCTCCGCGAGCACCCGGGCGCCCTGGGCGGGCTGCTGTGGAAGTCGCTCCGCGACGTGGCCGCCTGGACGGAGGCCGCGGCCGGCGACCGGGTCGCGCTCTTCAATCCCGCCTGCGCCCACGCGCGCACGGGCGAAGTGGCCGCCTCCGGCGCCGAGCCCGAGCTGTGGGCGCCGCTGCTGGTGATCGCGCAGCTGCTGCAGCACCCCGGCGACGTGGACTATGCCCGGCTGGTGAACGCCTGCCGGGCCGCGGCGCGCTGGGGCGAGCGGCGCGGCTTTACGGCCGTGCAGCTGGCCTTTACGCAGGCGGCCGCGCGGCTGGCGCCGGCCCACCCGCGGCTGGCCTACGCCGTGGGCCGCCTGAGCCGCGACCGCGGCGAGTACGCGCGGGCGGAGACGTGGCTGCGCGCCAGCATCCGCCTGGCGCGGGGGACGGACTGGGCCACCTATGCCCTGGCCTACCTGAGCCTGGGCACGCTGTACCAGCAGCTGGGCAACCTCCCCGCCGCCCGCGCCGTGACGGAGCGCGGCCTGCGCACCACCATCCGCCGGCGGCTGCGCAAGCTCGAAGGCACCGCGTACCACAACCTCTTCGTCCTGACAACGGAAAGCGGCGACTACGCGCAGGCGCAGCGGTATGCGAATATTGCACTGCAACGCTACGGGCCCGGGCACCCGCGACTTCCCCAACTAGCCAACGACCTGGGGATCGTCTGGTTCCTCTGCGGATTCTTCGAGCGCGCCCTGCCGGTGCTGGAGGCCGTACTGCCGCACCTGCCGGAAGGTGCGGAGCGCGCGCTGGCGCTCGCCAGCACCGCGCGCGCGGCGGCCGGGGCCGGCGACCAGACCCGGTTCGAGCGGTACTGGGTAGAAGCCACGGCTGCGCTGCAGGCGAACGGGGAGCATGCCATGGTCGCGGAGGGCTGGCTGGCGCTGGCGCGCGCCGCCCTCAGCGCACGGGACTCCGGGCGGGTGCAGGCGGCGGCGTGCCGGGCGCGCGAGATGGGGCAGGTGCGCCGGCAGGCGCAGCTGGTGATGGAGGTAGAGTCCGTGCTGGAGTCCGCGCGCCTGTCGGTGCCGGCCCCCGCGCCGCGCGACCCCGAGGGGGCGCGCGTGTTCCAGGAGGCGGGCGAGCTGGCCCGCCGGGTGGTGGAATCCCTGGAGCGCGCGACGTGCTGATCCTCGTTCTGAAGACAAGACGAATCACCTCGTGCCACCTCCCAGTTGGCCCTGGCCGGTGCTCAGCGCGGCCTGGCTGTCGGCGGCGGCGGCGGTGGCGGGCGCGGTGATGGGGTCGGCGCAGGCGGCCAGGGCGGCCAGGGCAAGCAGGGCGATGAATCGAAGCGTCTTCATGGGTCCTCCGGAGGGGTGATTGGGCAGTCCGCCGCAAATCGCGCGGCGGCAACAAAGTGCACAGGCTTGGTGCGTCCAGTCAATCAAAGCGCGTCAACAGGCCACATCCGACCCGACACGTCATGCTCGTTACCCCCCGTCCGCTCCTGCTGATGCACGATGCGCCGGGCTTGGCCGCCACCCTGCGCGAGGCCGCCGGCGACGCGGCCCGCGTGTGGGCGCTCCCCGACTGGGACGCGCTGGAGCGCGCCATGGCGCGGGTGCCGCCCACGGCCGTGGTGATCGTGGATCCGTACGCCGGCAGCCCCGGCGAGCCCTCGCCGCGGCTGCAGGCGCTGCTGCGCGACCTGCGCTCCGCCACCGTCGTGGCGGCCCTCCCCGTGACTGCGCAGACGGTGCCGCACCTGGAGCTGCTGGCGCGCTGGGGCGTGGCCGACGTGGTGGAGCTGGGGCGCGAGGACACGGCCGGCGCCCTCAAGCGGCGCCTGCGCCTGGTGCAGGGCCGGCTGGTGACGCGGCTGCTGGAGCGCGCCCTGCCGCGCACCACCCCCACCCGGACGCGATCCCTGCTGGCCACGGCGGCGGACACGGCCGCCGTGGCGGGAGGGAGCGCCGAGCTGGCGCAGGTGCTGGGCGTGACGGAGCGGACGGTACTGCGCTGGTGCCGCCGGGCGGACCTTCCGCAGCCGCGGCGGCTGATGGCGTGGCTGCGCATCCTGCTGGCCGCGGACATGCTGGACGACGCGGGGCGCACGCTGGGCTCCGTGGCGCACGCCTGTGGCTACAGCAGCGACACGGCGCTCCGCAACGCGCTGCGGACGTTCCTGGGCGAGTCGCCCACGGACCTGCGCGGCCGCGCCTTTCAGACCGCCTCCGCCGCCTTTGCCCGCGAGCTGTTCGACCTTCGCGAAGCCGCCCACACCCGCGGCCGCCCGGAGAAGACGTGGCTGCAGTAGGGAAGTGCGAAAGTGCGGAAGTGCGGAAGTGCGGAAGTGCGGAAGTGCGAAAGTGCGAAAGTGCGAAAGTGCGAAAGTGCGAAGTCAGCGGGGCGGATGGGCGGGGGGATGTGAGCCGGTGGATGTGAGCCGGTCAGGCGGTATTACCGCGGGCCGAATGGAATCGCCGCCGGAACGTCACGAAGTCCGCCTTCGCGACTGCCCGTGCGCGGGCGGGCCGGTCCCACCGGGGCGCAGTTGAGCCGTTGAAGCCCTGTCCGTGTCGCGCCTCGGCGCGAGACAGGGCTTACCGCTGTCCCAGCGGCGGGTTTACCCGCTCAGGACGGATGCCCGCCTACGCGGCGTTCCCCCGCCGCGTGCCCCGTCCCATCCCGCCCCACCGCCCGCACTCCCGCACTCCCGCACTCCCGCACTCCCGCACTCCCGCACTCCCGCACTCCCGCACTAACGCACTAACGCACTAACGCACTTTCCCCCCCGTCACAACCGTCCCGTCTCGTGCGTTGCACTTGCGGAGGGGTGGCCTGGGTCGTGCGGCGACGATCCCGCGAGGCCCGCGCGGGGAACCACATGGCGAACGGACGGTAATGGCGAACCTGGAAGAGGCGATCGGGATTGCGGCGCAGGCGCATCGCGGGCAGCGGGACCGCGCCGGCGCGCCGTACATCCTGCACCCCCTCCGGATGATGCTCGCCCTGCGGACGGACGACGAGCGCATGGCCGCCGTGCTGCACGACGTGGTGGAAGACACGGACTGGACCCTGGATGCGCTGCGGGAGCGCGGATTTTCCGAGCAGGTGGTGACGGCGGTGGACCACCTCACCCGCCGCGAGGGCGAGACGTACGAGGCGTTCGTCCTTCGCGCGGCGGCGGATCCCGTGGCCCGGCGGGTAAAGGTGGCAGACCTGGAAGACAACATGGACGTGCGGCGCATGGGCACCCTCTCCGCGGACGACGCGGAGCGCCTCACCAAGTACCACCGCGCGTGGCGGCTGCTCACCGGCGACCTGCCGGAGTGAGCCGCGCGCGGAACCGAGAAACCCCCGAGGGGAGACGGCGATGAAGACCCTTTTCGTTCGATCGATGGCACTGCCCGCGCTGCTGCTGGCGGCGCTTTCCGGCTGCGAGGGGCTGCTGAGCGACGGCGGCGAGCAGCAGCGCGACCAGCTCCGGGTGGCCACCACCCGCTGGGAGGCCGCCAACCTGGACTCGTACAGCTACACGCTCAAGCTGGTTTGTGCCTGCGGCAGCGCCACGGAGCTGCGCGACGTCCTCATCACGGTGGAGGACGGCGTGCCCGTCTCCCGCATCTACCCCGGCAATCCCCCCGCCAACGCGCCGCAGTCCATCTTCGGGGACTACGACACGGTGGAGGAGCTGCTGGCGGCGGTGGAAGAGGCCGTCAGCGCCGACGCGGACCTGCTGAACGTGGTGTACGATCCCACGTACGGCGTGCCCCTGCTGCTGCAGTGGGATCCGGACAACAACGATCCCGACGACCACCTGGCGTTCCAGGTGCTCGACTTTGCGCCGGCGACGGCTGCCCCCTGAGGCGGCCCGGGGTTTGCCCGTCCACGCGGTGTCCAGATCCCTGACCCGCACCCGGACGGAGCGCCCATGCCCGCACGAGCCCGAGCCCTGCTGCGCCTGCTGATCCTCGCCACCGCGCTCAGCCTTCCCGGCTGCCTGGTGGTCACCTGCGGCGGCTGAGCCGCGGTGCAGCGGGATACGACGGAGCCCCGCCGGACACGCTGTCCGGCGGGGCTCCGCTGCATCCGGCGTCCGGCGGGGCTACCGCTGCAGCCGCACCTGGTTCAGCCGCATGTCCCACACGACCGTGTCGCTGCCGCGCAGGTCCACGGCCGGCGACGTGAGCCGGTACCCCGTGCCGCCTTCCGCGCGCAGCACGTAGCGCCCGCGGATCACCGGCGCGCGCGCCGTGAGCGTTTCCGAGCCCAGCGTGGACATGCTGCCCAGGTTGATCTCCGGCCCGCTCAGGGGCACCAGGTGCACGCGCACCTGCGTGGGGATGGTCCCGTCGTTCTGCACCACCACCCGCACGAAATCCTCCGTGCCGCCGGGGCCGTCGCCCTCCTGGTTGCCCGAGCATCCCGCCATCACCAGCGCCGCCAGCATCGCGCCGGCCCACCGCATCATCCCTCGCATCGCCGTCTCCTTGTCGCAGGTGTGCACAGGCTCTCGCACCGCCCGTGCCATCTCCCCTCCGAGGATACCCCGTCCCGTGGATCCTGCTCCCATCCGCCGCCGCGCCCGTCTCCCATCAACACGGAACGCATTCGCACGCGTGGAGCAAAAGTTGTCCTCGACGTGCCAGAGCCGTGAACGAAAAAGCCCCGCCGGACGGACCGGCGGGGCTTCGATGGGGATGCGTCCGCGTGCCGGTGCGGAATCAGGCCGTGCCGCCGGAGCCCGGCTCGTCCGCGGAGGGGGCGGGCTCGTCCGCCGGAGCGTCATCGGCCGTGGCCTCGTCCGCGGGGGGAAAGAGCAGGGCGCCCAGCGTGTCCAGGAGCTCGTCGCGGCCGTCGCCCTTGAGCGAAGAAAAGGCGATGGCCTGGTCCGGCTCGATCTGCAGCGTCTTCACGGCCTCGGCGAGGGCTTCCTTGCGCTTGGTGGCCGTGAGCTTGTCCGACTTGGTGAACGCGAAGAGCACGGGAATGCCCATCTCCGCCAGGAAGTCCACCGAGCGCAGGTCGTCGGGCGTGGGGCCCGTGCGCATGTCGATCAGCTGCACCACCCCCACGACGTCCTCGCGGCGGCGGAGGTACGAGTTGATGTATCCCTCCCACTTCTGGCGCACGGCCTCGGGCGCGCGGGCAAAGCCGTAGCCGGGAAGGTCCACGAGAAAGAAGTCGCCCAGGTCGGCGCGGACGCGGTAGAAGTTGATCTCCTGCGTCTTGCCCGGCGTGGCCGACACGCGGGCGATGGCCGTGCGCGTGCGCCCCAGCAGCCGGTTGATGAGCGACGACTTGCCCACGTTGGAGCGCCCGGAGAACGCCACCTGCGGCATTCCCCGCGCGGACTCCGGCGGCGCCTGCCCCGGCTGGCCGATGGCCCCGGCGAATTCTACGGACTTGATCTTCACGAAAGTGCGCGAGTGCGGTAGTGCGTGAGTACGACCTCAGCGGGCCCATCATCGCATGCCGGACCGGAGCGCGCAACCGAGGGCGCACGAAACGAGCGCGGGCCCGGCTTCAGGAGTCAGGCCCGCGCAATCACCGCGGCGCCATTACCAGGGCGTCACCCCGTCGATGTGCACTCCGTCCGAAGCGTGGATCACGTTCCCGGACCGGGTCCCCGCGACGATGCCGGTCTTGGTGTCGGCGAGGGAGCGTGTCGAACGAATGACGCACCCGGTCAGTACTCCGTTGCCCAGGTCGATGCCCTGGTTGTACAGGGAAATGTCGACGCCCCTCACGACGCATCCGGTCCCGGGCTCGCCCTTGATCAGGGTACCGCCGTTGCTCCCCGCCGTCGGCACGACATCGATCCGCCCGCCGGCCAAGGTGGCACCCGCAGCGAGAAATACGCGCGGCGCCGGTCCGGGGTCGTGCGCGGCGTAGCACTCCAGGAACAGGCCGGACATGGCCGAGTGCACCTTGAGCACGGAGGGAAAGTTCTCCATGCTCCCCGAATAGCGGAGAGAGTGTGTCTGGGCCAGCACCTCGATGGCGTAGGGATAGGGCCCGGACAGCGCCGGCTCCTCGTACCACACGCTCCCCAGCGAGGCGTCGCCCAGGTCGATCGCCGCGGCACCGCGGATGCGCACGGCCGGACCGGCCAGCGCCAATATCGCAGAGGTTCCGCGAAGGCCTACCACCGTCATGCTCACGTTGTCACCGATGGCCCCGGTGAACGGGGACACCACCTGGTACGGAGGGACGTTGGGATCTACGCTGGCGTTCAGGTTGTTGCCGGAGCCCAGGTAGAGTCCGATATCGGCCCGGAGCTGCACCGAGTTGTAGGTCGTGACCTCGCTCCCCACGTTGTAGATTCCCACCGTTCCGTTGAAGCCGTTGGCGCTGGGCATGTGGTTCAGCCGGATGACCACGTCGGAGAGGTGGTTGGCGTGCGCCTGGGCACCCGCCGGGTTGCGGGCCTGCAGAACTCCGATGGTGCTCGGGTTCGGCATTCCCACCACGTCCACCAGCACGTCGCGCACGGTGGTGAGGCCGGCCGGGGCCATGTCGATGAATACCCCGTAGCCCACCGCCCCCGTGTTGCCGCGGAGAACGGTCTGGTAGGGGCCGGCACCGCGGAGGTTCAGCTGGCTTCCCGTCATGTTCAGGGGGCTGTCGACCCGGTAGATGCCGGAAGGCACGTGCACGGGCTGGCCCTGTCCGCCTGCCGTCCCGTACTCGCCCGTCTTGCGCGCCGCGTTCAGCGCCAGGCTGATTGCTTGCGCGTCGTTCGTCGTGCCGTCCCCCACCGCTCCGAAAGCCCTGACGTTGTACACCTGCCCACCATTGTCGATTACCGGTGTGTACGTAGGCATTGCCGTCCCCGTGTGCGTGTTTTCGGTATTTGTTCGGATAAGCCCAATCTCACCCGCGGGCGGAGCGTGGTCAAGGCCGAATCTCCCGGCGGCTTCAACTGCCACAGCGTGGATGCCGGGCTGCAGCAGGGACTTCACGGCCGGTGAAAGGGCGGCTGGTGAGCGCGGGGATGTCGGGGTCCGTGGAGGAGAGCAGAGGATGGGAAAAAGCGGTGGATCCATGCCGTCCCGACGGCTGTCGCCAGCGGCGAGCACATTCCCGGGAAAACAAAAGCGCGGGGGCGGCACCCTGGCCGCCCCCGCGCTCACTTCCGCACTAACGCACTTCCGCACTAACGCACTTCCGTCACGCTTCCTTCTTCCGGCGCGGCTCGGCGGCCAGGATCAGCAGCGGCGGCACGCCGTCCGTCACGCACTCGGGCGTCACCACCACCTCGCGCACGTCCTCGCGCGACGGGATGTCGAACATGATGTCCCGCATGAGCGACTCGATCACGGCGCGCAGGCCGCGGGCGCCCGTGCCCCGCTCGATGGCCTGCCGCGCGATGGCCCGGATGGCGCCCGGGTCGAACGTGATCCCCACGCCGTCCATCTGGAAGATCTTCTGGTACTGCTTCACGAGCGCGTTCTTGGGCTCGGTCAGGATGCGCACCAGCGCGTCCTCGTCCAGGTTCTCCAGCGTCACCGTCACGGGAAGCCGGCCCACCAGCTCCGGGATCAGGCCAAAGCGCAGCAGGTCCTCGGGCTCCACGTCCTCGAACGGGTCCGACTTCTTCTCGATGCGGCCGCCGTCCTTGGCCCCAAAGCCGATCTGCCGCTTGCCCGTGCGCGCCTCGATGATCTTTACCAGCCCGTCGAACGCCCCGCCGCAGATGAAGAGGATGTGGCGGGTGTTGATCTGGATGTACTCCTGCTGCGGATGCTTGCGCCCGCCCTGCGGCGGCACCGACGCCGTGGTGCCCTCCAGGATCTTGAGCAGCGCCTGCTGCACCCCCTCGCCGCTGACGTCGCGGGTGATGGACGGGTTCTCGCTCTTGCGGGCGACCTTGTCGATCTCGTCGATGTAGATGATGCCGCGCTCGCACTCCGCCACGTTGAAGTCGGCGGCCTGCAGCAGGCGTACGAGGATGTTCTCCACGTCCTCGCCCACGTACCCGGCCTCCGTGAGCGTGGTGGCGTCCACGATGGTGAACGGCACGTGCAGCACCCGCGCCAGCGTCTGGGCCAGCAGCGTCTTGCCCACGCCCGTGCTGCCGATGAGCATGATGTTGGACTTGTCGAGCTCGACCTCGTCCATCACCCCGTGGTTGTTGACGCGCTTGTAGTGGTTGTAGACGCTGACCGAGAGCGACTTCTTGGCCTGCTCCTGCCCCACCACGTACTGGTCCAGCACCTCCTTGATCTCGAGGGGGGTGGGCACCGGCGTGGCGGCGCTGGTGGCCTCCTTGATCTCCTCCTCGGCAAGGATCTCGTTGCAGAGCGAGATGCACTCGTTGCAGATGTACACCGAGGGCCCGGAGATGAACCGCTTGACCGAGTCCTTGGATTTTCCGCAGAACGAGCAGCGGAGGTGCTTGTCGCTGGGCATACCTGGAACCTGCAGGTGAAGGGAAGAACGGCAGGGAGGGGCCGCCGCCTCAGGCGGGGCCCGTCTCCGCCTCGTCGTGACGCACGGCCACCAGCTGCGCGGTGCCCCCGTGCGTGATCACCTCGTCGATCAGGCCGTAGTCCTTGGCCTCCTGCGCCGACATGAAGCGGTCGCGGTCCAGGTCGGCCTCCACCTGCTGCTCCGTCTGCCCCGTGTGGTGGCTCAGGATCTGGTTGAGCCGCTGGCGCAGCCCCAGGATCTCTCGCGCCGCGATCTCGATGTCGGCCGCCGTGCCCTGGCTGCCGCCGCTGGGCTGGTGCAGCATGATGCGCGCGTTGGGAAGCGCGCTGCGCTTGCCCTTCTCGCCCGCGCCCAGCAGGATGGCCCCCATGCTGGCCGCCGAGCCGATGCAGATGGTGTGCACGGGCGAGCGGATGTACTGCATGGTGTCGTAGATCGCCAGCCCCGCCGTCACCACCCCGCCGGGGGAGTTCACGTACAGGTAGATGTCCTTTTCCGGGTTGTCGGCGTCCAGGAACAGGAGCTGGGCGATGATGATGTTGGCGACGGTGTCGTCCACGGCGGTGCCGAGGAAAACGATCCGGTCCATCAGCAGGCGGCTGAAGATGTCGTAGCTGCGCTCGCCCCGGCTGGACCGCTCGATTACGTACGGCGGATAGATGGCCATTCTGTGCTGTCTTCTCCCTGGCGTGGTTGGGGAGGGCCGGCGGCCCTCCCCCCGGACCGCTAGCCCTGCGTGATCGTGTTGCGCGTGCTCAGGTACTCGAAGACCTTTTCCTCCATGATCTCCGATTCCAGCGCCTGCATCTGCCCCGTGCGCTCCAGCTCCACCCACAGGTCGCTGGGCGTGCGGCCGTGCTGCTCCGCGAGCTTCTCCACCCGGGCGTCCACGTCGTCGGCCGAGGCGCGCAGCCCCTCGCGCTCGGCGAGGTGCTCCACCACCATCATCCGCTTGAGGGCCGTCTCGGCCTGCGGGCGAACCAGTACGCGCAGTTGCGAGAAGCGTTCCTCGTCCTCGGCGCTGCGCTGGCGCCGGCGGCCCTCCTTGTCGGGCACGTCGCCCGTCATGAACTCCACGTAGCGGTCCACCATGCTGTCGGGCACGTCGAACGCGTTGGCGTCCACCACCTGCTGCAGCAGGGCGTCGCGCACGGCGGCGTCGGCCCGCGTCCTGGCGTCGTTCTCCATGTCGCCGCGCACCCGCTCGCGCAGGGCGTCCATGGTCTCGAAGTCGCCCAGCCCCTTGGCGAACTCGTCGTCCAGCTCCGGCAGCTCCTTGCGGCGGCCTTCCACCAGCTTGATGCGCAGGCGCTGCTGCTGTCCGGCCTGGGCCTCGTCCGCGAAGTCCTCGGGGTAGGTGACGGGGAACTCGCCCTCTTCACCCACGGCCAGCGTCATGATGGCCTGCTCGATGTCGGGGATGGCCTGGCCCTCGCCCAGCTCGAAGCGGAACTGCCGGCCTTCGGGCTCGGCGCCCTCTTCCACGGCCTCGTCCAGGTCGGTGATCTCCACCACCACCAGGTCACCGTAGCCGGGGCGCGCGCCCTCGTCCAGCGGGTGCAGGGTGGCGCGCTCGCCGCGCAGCCGCTCCAGCAGGTCCGTGATGTCCTGGTCGGTGACGGTGTCCGCGGGGCGCGTGACCTCGAAGCCCTCCAGCGTGGTGAGCTCCACCGTGGGCTGCACCTCGAAGGCCACGTCGAAGTGCACGTCGCCCCCGTCGCCGTGGTAGTGGACGTTCTCCACCTGGCCCTGCGTGATGGGGTTGAGCCCCGAAGAGCTCAGCGCCTCGCGGTAGGCGTCCTGGATGACGCGGTCCAGCGTCTCCTGCTCGATGTGGGGGCCGAACTGGCGCTCCACGATGGACGCGGGCGTCTTGCCCTTGCGAAAGCCCGGCATGCGCACGGTGCCGGCGATCTTGGACGCCACCGACTGGCGGACGCGGCGAACGCGCTCGCTGGGTACGGTGATGGAGAGCCTGCGGCTCCAGGACGCGGGCTCCTGGACGTCGACGCGAAGCTCGGTAACGGGTGCGGTGGAATGCTCGGCCATCCGGCTGTCTATGTGCTTGAGCGGTCGGTACTTGAACGAGGTGCGAAAGGGGGGATTCGAACCCCCACGGCTTTAGGCCACTGGTTCCTAAGACCAGCGCGTCTACCATTCCGCCACTTTCGCGCGGGACGAACGGGCAAATATAGACCGCGCCCAATGGAGGGTCAACCAAGGGCGGGCACCGTGCACGGGCCGGGACGGTGAACGGCGGGTTACGGGGGACAGGTTACAGGTTACAGCCTGCAACGACGGCCCCTGCCCGCGCCGGCTTCCCGCACCCGTGACGGCGCCCCCTGACGGACCAGTGAGCGAAGCCGTGCCTCCCCTGCGGCCCCCGCGACGGAGCGGCTAAAGCCGCCGCTGGGACAGCGGTAAGCCCCGTCCAGGCTCGCGGAGCTCGCCTGACGAGGCTTCAACTGCGTTACCCCCCCGGCGTTGGCTGCGGGGGAAGCCGCATCGCGATCACCTTCCGTCATCCTGATACACCCAGGGTTCCGCACGATCCACACGGCCCGTTTCGATCGCCGAAAACGAAGCGCCGCCCGGCTCCAGGCCGGGCGGCGCATCCGATCCAACTAACGCACTAACGCACTTCCGCACTCACGCACTTCACTCCGGCAGGCGCACGTTCAGGATGCCGTTCTCGCCGGTGGGGAAGATCACGCGCAGGGAGACCACGTCGCCGGCGCCCTTACGGTCCGCGGCGCGGCGAAAGGCGGCCACGTCGCGCACCTCGGTGCCGTCCACGGCCAGGATGCGCGTGCCCACGGAGATGTTGTAGCGCGCCGCGGCGCTGTAGTTGGCGATCTCCGTCACCACCAGGCCCGACGCCTCGCCCTCGATCTCGAAGCGCCGCGCCAGCTCCGGCGTGAGCACCGCCACGCCGATCCCCAGCTTGGTGCTCGTCTCGGACTTCGGCGCCTCGTTGCGCGCGGGCCGCTCCAGCCCGGGCTCCGGCGTCGTGGGCGCCTCGATCAGGCGCACGTCGATGCGCCGGCGGTCGCCATAGCGGATCACGTCCAGGGCCACGCTCTCGCCCGGCTGGTGCGTGGCGATGAGCCGCTGGAACTGCCCCACGCGCTCCACGGCGCGCCCGTCCACGGCCACGATCACGTCGCCCTGGCGCACGCCCGCCTGCCGCGCGGGGCTCCCCTCGGGAAAATCCTGCGCCACCACGCCCTGGATGCGCGTCAGGCGGTACACCTCCGCGTCCTCCGGGCGCACGTTGGTGACGGAGATGCCCACGGCGGGGCGACGCACGCGGCCGTAGCGGATCAGGTCCTCGGCCACCTTGCGCGCCAGGTCGATGGGCACCGCGAAGCCGTACCCCGCGTACAGCCCCGTGGGCGACGCGATGGCGCTGTTCACGCCCACCACCTCGCCGCGCAGGTTCACCAGCGGGCCGCCGGAGTTGCCCGGGTTGATGGGGGCGTCCGTCTGGATGAAGTCCTCGATGGCCCAGCGTCCGTTGGCGCCCGCGTTGCTGCCGATGAGGTTGTTGAGCGACCGCCCCTGCGCGCTCACGATGCCGGACGTGACCGTGGTGCCCAGGTCCAGCGGGTTGCCGATGGCCAGCACCCACTCGCCGATGCGCACCCCCTCCGACCGCCCGAAGCGCACCGCGGGAAAGCGCTCGCCCTCCACCTTGATGACGGCGATGTCCGTCAGGGGGTCGCGCCCCACCATCCGCGCCCGTAGCTGCCGGTTGTCCGACAGGATCACGTGGATCTGGTCCGCGTCGGCCACCACGTGGTTGTTGGTGACGATGTAGCCGTCCGCCGAGATCAGGAAGCCCGAGCCGCTGGCCTCCTGCGGCACGCGCGGCCCCTGCTGCTGCGGAAAGGGGAAGTTGAAGGGCAGGCCGCCCTCCTCGTCGTCCGGCTCGCCGCGGCGGCGAGCGCGCGGGGTGCGCTCCGTCTCGATGGAGACCACCGCCGGCGTCACCGACTCGGCGATGGAGATGAAGGCCTGGCTCAGCTCCTGAACCGGGCGCACCTCCGACGACGACGGCTGCGGCGTGACCTGCAGCAGGGTGGCCGCGTGGGAGCCGGCGGTCCAGTCCAGGCCGCTCGCGATCAGCACGCCGCCCGCAAAGGCGCCCGCGGTCACGCCCACCAGCTTAAGCTTGGCACGTACCGGATCCAGCATGGTGTTGCTACTCCCGTCGTTGTCTCGTCAGTGCACCAGGGATTTCGCCACTGTATTATCGCCCCGCATGCGCCATCCGCTCAAGGGGCAGGGCATTAGACCCCCGTTAGCGCCGGGCGAAGTGGCTGCGTCTGCTTGTGGTTACGTGTGAAGGGGCGACGGCGGATGTGGGCGTGTCCCTCCGCTGCGCTCCGGGCCGGGCTGCGCGCGCCGTAGGCAACGATACAACCGTTGCCAACGGCGCCGAGCCCCCTGCGCGCACGGACAACGATACTGCTGTTGTCCGTGCGCTCCGTGGTCTCCGCCCTGCGGGCGCGCATCCCTCACGCAACGCCCCTCCCCCGGCCCCTCCCCGCGCAAACTGCCGCGCGGAGAGGGGAGAACGGCAACGGATCCGGTCCGCCGGGATCGCGCGGGGGCCCTCACCCCCCGGCCCCCTCTCCCGTACACGACCTGCCGGCACCCTCGAATGCCAGCCCTGTACGGGAGAGGGGGAGACGTCCCTCCTCCCAAGCCCGCTCTCCGGGACGGGGCTGGGGTGTATCCCCTCTCCCACGCAGTTTGTGGGAGAGGGAAGCGAGGAACGAGCGGGTGAGGGCCCGGCCGGGTGAGGGCCTCACAAAACCCCGGCCCCGCCTCCGAGAGCTCGGAAGCGGGGCCGGTTCACATCCCACGTGAGACGCGCGGGACGGTTACTTCTTTTCGTCCTCGACGATCTCGTAGTCGGCCTCGACCACGTCGTCCTGCGGACGGGCCTGGGCGGTGGCGTCGTCGTCGAAGCCCGCGCCCGCCGTGGCGCCGCCGCTGAAGCCCGCATCCGCACCGGCGCCGGAGGCCGCGGCCTGCTGCTGGTAGATGCTGGCTCCGGCCGCCGTGTACGCAGCCTGCAGCTCCTCGAAGGCGCTGCGGACCTCGCTCACGTCGTCCTGCTTGAGCGCCTTGCGCGAGCGCTCCAGCGACTCGGTCAGCTTGTCCTTGGTGGGCTGGTCGAGCTTGTCCTCCCACTCCTTCATGTTCTTCTCGACCTCGTACACCATGCTGTCCAGGCGGTTGCGCGCCTCCACCTGCTCGCGGCGGTCCTTGTCCTCGCTGGCATGGCTCTCCGCGTCCTTGACCATCTTGTCGATCTCGGTCTCGGACAGGCCGCTGCTGGCCTCGATGCGGATCTTCTGCTCCTTGCCCGTGGCGCGGTCCTTGGCGGACACGTGCAGGATGCCGTTGGCGTCGATGTCGAACGTCACCTCCACCTGCGGCATGCCGCGGGGTGCCGGCGGAATGCCCGTGAGCTGGAACTTGCCGATGGTCTTGTTGTAGACCGCCATCTCGCGCTCACCCTGCAGCACGTGGATCTCCACCGTGGTCTGGCTGTCCTCCGCCGTGGAGAACGTCTCGGACTTCTTGGTGGGGATGGTCGTGTTGCGCTCGATGAGCTTGGTGAACACGCCGCCCAGCGTCTCGATGCCCAGCGACAGCGGGGTCACGTCCAGCAGCAGCACGTCCTTGACCTCGCCGGCCAGCACGCCGCCCTGGATGGCGGCGCCCACGGCCACCACCTCATCGGGGTTCACGCCCCGGTGCGGGTCCTTGCCAAAGAAGTTCTTGACCACTTCCTGGATCTTGGGGATGCGGGTGCTGCCGCCCACCAGGATCACCTCGTCCACCTCGCCCGGCTTGAGCCCCGCGTCCTTGAGCGCCTGCTCCATGGGCGGGATGGTGCGCTTGACCAGGTCGTCAACCAGCTGCTCGAACTTGGCCCGCGTCAGGTTGACGTTCAGGTGCTTGGGCCCTTCCTGCGTGGCCGTGATGAACGGCAGGTTGATGTCCGTCGACATGGTGGTCGACAGCTCCATCTTGGCCTTTTCCGCGGACTCCTTGAGGCGCTGCAGCGCCATGGGGTCCTTGGACAGGTCGATGCCCTGGTCCTTGCGGAACTCCTCCACCAGCCACTCGATGATGCGCTGGTCGAAGTCGTCGCCGCCCAGGTGCGTGTCGCCGTTGGTGGCCTTGACCTCGAACACGCCCTCGCCCAGCTCCAGCACGCTGATGTCGTACGTGCCGCCGCCCAGGTCGTAGACGGCGATCTTCTCTTCCTTCTTCTTGTCCAGGCCGTACGCCAGCGCGGCGGCCGTGGGCTCGTTGATGATGCGCAGCACTTCCAGGCCCGCGATCTTGCCCGCGTCCTTGGTGGCCTGCCGCTGCGCGTCGTTGAAGTACGCCGGCACGGTGATGACGGCCTGGGTCACGGTGGTGCCCAGGTAGTCCTCCGCCGTCTGCTTCATCTTCTGCAGGGTCATGGCCGAGATCTCGGGGGGCGTGAAGGTCTTGCCCACGTTGGGCACCTCCACCTGCGCCAGCCCGCCGCTGCCGGACGTGACCTTGTACGGCACCAGCTTCTCCTCCTGCTGCACCTCGGCCTCCTTGCGGCCCATGAAGCGCTTGATGGAGAAGATGGTGTTCGTGGGGTTGGTGATGGCCTGGCGGCGCGCCACCTGGCCCACCAGCCGCTCCCCGTCCTTGGTGAACGCGACGACGGACGGCGTGGTGCGCCCGCCCTCGGCGTTGGGAATCACCACCGGGTCGCCGCCTTCCATCACGGCGACCACGGAGTTGGTGGTTCCAAGATCGATCCCGATGACTTTCGCCATGCGAAGGTCTCCTCGTTGTATGCGTTGCGATTGACCGACGTAAAAGGCGCCGCGCGGGAGCAGAAGTCCCGGGGCGCCGGTAAAGCGCTGCCTCGTGATAAGGCAACGGTTATGCCTTGTGTTTCCTGCTCAATCGGCGGTCGCGACTGCCGATTTGACGTGCGGTGGCAGTCCGGCCATACCACGACTCCCCAACACGTAGCGGACGTTCGATGGATGTGATCGAGCCTCGGTCAACCGGCAACAAACTGCCCGTTCCGGTTCACACGTCCCAACTGTCGAGGACGCCGTCGATATCCAGATGGCGCTTCATGCACCAGCCGAGCGAGATGGCCTCCGGTTCCGTCTCGGCATCGAATCGGCGGCCGGCTATGCAGTAGAGAAGAGCGAATCGAACGCGGGGACCGCGCTCCGTTTGAATGGTCTCGATTCTATAGCCGGGCGGATTGATCCAGTCGTTGCGGATCTCACCCAGCAACGTTCTCGCGTCGTCAATATCCCAGGGCCATCGGGGAACGAGAACCCGCTCCCCGCTCGGGTGCAGCACGCCCGAGAGCCGGCCGGCGGTATCGTCCCGCATCTCCAGCTCGTCGTATCCTTTGGCCAGCGCGATTCTTCGCTGGATCTCCAGTAGCCGCTCTTCCCGGTTCATCATGGCTGCTCCTCATGCAACGGGTTTATCTGTTCGAGGCCGTGCAATCGGCCGTCATTCCGGACCCTGCCGATGCTTACATCAGGGACTCGCCGGCAGCCCCTCCGCATCCGGGAACTGGGCGCGCAGCAGGCCGATCTTCTCGTCCAGCAGCCGGACGGCGTCGGCGGGCTTGACCCACTTGCGGGGGACGCCGTGGCGGTCGCGCCCGCACGTGCCGCACTCCATCGATTTCACATCCACCGCCTCGCCGCAGACGCACATCCACACGTCCTTCTCCCCCATCAGCCCCTTCTTCTTGACCGTGGGCGCGGGAACGCAGACGACGGGGATGAGCTCGCGGAGGGCCTGCAGGGGCGCGATGTCGTCCGGCGTGTAGTACGGCTGGTCGGCGCGCACCACCTGCAGCACGCGGGCGCGGACGGTCTCGTTGCCGGCCTGCAGCATCGCGGCGACGCGCTCCACGTCCAGCAGGCCGGCCTCGATGATGACCTGCAGCGCGAACTCGGCCTCCACGTCGGGGCCGTCGAGCGCCGCGTACAGCGCCTCCGCCGCCTGGTCGCGGTCCAGGCGAAGGAAGAAGTCCTTGAGGCCGTCCCAGGCGCGGTCGCGCTCCACGGGGTTGTACGAGAACTGGCTCTGCAGCAGGGCGGCGCGCTTGAGGACGTGGGGCGTCATCTCCACGACCTTGTTGTCCACGACGAAATTCCACGTCTTCGCCTCCGCCAGGTCCACCAGCCCGGCCTCGGCCCGCGCGAGGAGGCGGGCGCGGTCGCGGTTGATGCCCAGCTCGTACGCGGAGATGGCGCCGGCACGGGACTCGGCGTGCGGGTCCTCGCGCTCGCCGGAGCGGTGGGCGCGGACGGCCGTGCCCATGGCCGTCACCATCAGCAGCGACTTGCCGCCGGCGGCGATCTCGTCGTGGTCCACCCGCAGGCCGATGACGGCGTTGGCGCCCAGCCGCAGCGCCTTGTACTCGATGCCCGCCAGCGCGCGCTGCTTGATGAGGTCCAGCTTGCCCTGGTGCGCGTGCGACTCCATGCCGAACGCGTCGGTCCAGCTGGAAAAGAACTCCGTGAAGAGCCCGGTGCCGATGACCACCTCGGCGGAGACGGGGCCGAGGTATTCCTGGATGATCCAGCCGTCCAGCGAGGACGTGGTCGTGAGCAGCATCCGCTTGGGATTCATGGCTTGGTGATGGAAAGCGGGGCAATGCGAAGGACGGGGTAATCGTACGTTCCTCATCCGGCCATGGGCCAGACGCCGGCGGAGTCCAGACGAGAACAGGGCCGGCGGAGTTTCGATCCGCCGGCCCTGCCGTTCTTTCTGCGTCAGTCGCGCGGATCCGTCAGCGGTTGGCGGCCATGCGGTCGCCGCGCAGGCCGCGCACCTGCGGAAAGCGGCGGGCGGCGAACGCGCGGATCTCGCGCACCATCAGGTCGTTGAGCGGCTCCACCTGGAACGGCGTCTCCGGGGTGAGGTGCGGGTTGCCGATCCCCGAATCGTCCGTGAGGAAGATGTACTTGCCGCCCGTGGCCACGGCCATCGCCCGCATCAGGTACTCCGTGGGCCGGTCGATGCCGCTGGACGCCAGGGGAAAGACGGCGATGCCGCGGCGGCTGGCATCCGCCAGGGCGTCCTGGTAGGTGTAGGTCGCATCCGCGTACTCGTGCGGCGGGGCGTCGGCCACGACGAAGAGCATGCGCGCGGCGGGCTCGTCGGACCAGCCCTGCTGCATCATCTCGCGAAAGGCGGCGTTCATCTCCTCGGGAAAGTCGCCGCCGCCGCCGGCCCGGGTGCCGGCCAAAAAGGCGACCGTGGCATCCACGTCGTCCGTGAACGGCTGCGCGCGGGTGACGAACTCGTCGCCGCGGTCGCGATAGTAGACCACGGCGATGCGCACGTCGAATGGCGCGCCCAGCGGCTGCACGCGGGCGATGATGTCGCGCAGTTCGGTGTGGATGTACGTCATCTCGTCGCCCATGGAGCCCGTTGCGTCGATCATGAAGCCGATCTCCACCACGGGGCGGCGCACGCGCGCGGCGAGGGGCTGGTTCACCTCCAGCACGGGCCGCACGCCGTGGCGAAAGCTCCGGCGCGTGTAGCTGAGCCGCTGCGGCGCGCCGCCCTCGGGCGTGACGGTGAACGTGCCCTCGCGCAGGCGGTGGTGGGCCAGGGCGGGGAACACCCGCACGACGCCGTCGCCGTCCGTGCGGGCCTGGAACCGGCGGCCGTCCTGCTCGATCTCGACCGGATGGTCCCGCAGCGCCTCGCGCCCGTTGCGCACGCGCACCTGCAGCACCTCCCACGGCTCCACGCCCCACTGCTGCTCCCCACGCTGGTCACGCAGAAAGCGCCGGTACTCGTTCCACCCGCGTCCGCCAAAGTCGTCGATGACGCCGGCCGTGAGCAGCCCCGCTTCCTGGCGGCGCCCGGAGCTTGGCCCGGACCCGATCCTGGCGCCCGCGACCTTGCCCGCGATGGCGGCGCGCGCGCTGGTGGCGCCGGCCGACCCGGTGACGACGACGTCCTCCAGCAGCAGCACGGAGGTCGCCATCTGGAAGTTCTGCGTGAGGGCCGAGTCGGGATGCAGCACGAGGGTGCGGCTCACGGGGGCCAACCCCGCGCGCGAAGCGGTGATGACCGCCGACTGGCCGGGGCGGATGCGGGCCGCGGGCACCACCAGCCGGTACGCGCCGTCCGCGCCCGTGCTGGCGCCCACGTTCAACGATTCGATGCGCACGAGCACGGCCGCTTCGGGCTGGCCGGTGGCGTTGGTCACGCGGCCGGTGACGGTGGCGGGGCCCTGCGCCGCCGCGGGGGTGGCGAACAGGAGAAGAAGGCCGAGCCTGACGAGGTTTCGCATCATCCGAGGTCCTCCGCGCAGTGGGTGGCTGCTGCTACAGCGGGGTGTCCTAGGAGAACGCGCCACCTTTCACGCCCGGACACCCGCCTCGCGTGACGGGCCGCGGAGCGGGTTTCGAAGCCGATCAGTTGGGGGAGGACATCAGGGGAGAGAGACTGCGGATGGGTCGGACCGCGCCGGCGCTCAGCCCGGCTCGCCGACGCGCCGCTGCCCGTTTTTGATGCCCTGCTGCACAATGCCGGCGTAGCGGCCGCCGGGGAGCTCGCCGGATTGCGCGGCGGCGAGGTCGTAGTAGCGGCGGGCTTCGGCGAGGTCGCCGAGCTGCTCGTGGGAGTGGCCCAGGTTCAGGTACAGCGACGGGTAGAAGCCGTGCACGCGATCGTCCGTGACGGCGTCGGCGCGGCGGAGGGCTTCCTGGTTCCAGTGGAGGGTGTCCTGCGGCGTGGGCTGGTGCCGGGCGAGGTAGTGCGCGGCGACGCAGGCTTCCCAATCATCCGAGTGCGCTTCCCACGCCCGGGTGAAGAGGGCGCGGGCGTCGTCGGGGCGGCCGGCGCCCTCTGCCTTCATGCCCTCGACGCAGAGCTGGACGATGGGATTGTTCGGGTCCACGGGCGGCGGTTGCGGTGGATGCGGATCGGGCGAGGACGGGGTGCCGTTGCGGCGCGGGGCAACAGATGGCGGGCGAGAAGATTCCTCGGTCGGCGCCATGGGTTCGTACACGGGCGAGTGACGTTGGGCGCCTCCCCTCGGAATGACAGTTGGGGTCGGCGCCATGGGACCGTGCGCGGGCGAGTGCCGGCGGGCGCCATCTCGGATGACAGTTGGGCGGCGCCGCGGGTTGTGCGTGGGCGGCCGGCAGGCGCCGTCCGGGATGGCAGTTGGTCGGCGGAATGCGGGGTGTATCGTGCGATCTACTTTCGCACTTTCGCACTTTCGCACTTTCGCACTCCGCCGTCCCCTCAGCCGTTCTTGGGCAGGGGCGAGGCGAAGGCCCAGCCGTGGCCAAAGGGGTCCACCACCTCGCCGAAGCGGTCGCCCCAGAACTGGTCGGCGATCTCCATCCGCACCGTCGCGCCAGCCTCGATGGCGCGGTTGTACCAGCGGTCCGCATCGTCCACGGCCAGGAAGACGGTCACTCCGCGCGGCCCATCGCCCAGCGAGGAGCCGTACTCGGGGAAGTCGTCGGACATGTACACCACGCCGCCGTTGATCCGCAGCTCGCAGTGCATGAGCTTGTCGCTGCCCTCCACCGGCATGCGCACCACCACCTCCGCGCCCAGGCCGCGCGTGTACCATGCAATCGCTTCGCTGGCACCGCGGACGGTCAGGTACGGGACCACCGCCGGGCGCTGCATCATCTCATCGGCCATCGTTCTGCTCCGTCGTTGAACGTGATCTGCGTTCCTGCACTCCGTATCGATAGACGAACGGGCAGGGCGCAGATCGACATCTCATCCACCGAAGAGAAATCCCGCTAGGAGGCGATGAGCCGGACAGGTGCTCTCATCCAACTTTCGCACTTTCGCACTTTCGCACTTTCGCACTGCCGTTCACGCACTTCGCTGCGTCGCGATCCCCTGCTCCGCGGCCCAGGCGGAGACGTCGCGCTTCTGCAGGACGGCGGCGACGAGCTCGGGGAAGAGGTCGGGGGTGCAGGCGAACGCGGGGACGCCAAAGCCCGCCATCGTGGCGGCCACGCGGTGGTCGTACGCCGGCGCGCCGTCGTCCGAGAGCGCCAGCAGCGCGACCACCTGCACGCCGGCGGCGACCAGCGCGGCCGTGCGCCGCAGCATCTCGGCCTCGTTGCCCCCCTCGTACAGGTCGCTCACCAGGAAGAGCACGGTCTCCTGCGGCCGGCGCACCCACTGCTGGGCGTACGTCAGGGCGTGGTTGATGTCCGTCCCCCCGCCCAGCCGGATGCCGAAGAGCACGTCCACGGGGTCGTGCAGCTCGTCCGTCAAATCCGCGATGGCCGTGTCGAAGGCGATGACGCGCGTGCTGAGCGCCGGCAGCGACGCCAGCACGGAGCCGAAGATCCCGGAGTACACGGCCGACGACGCCATGGACCCGCTCTGGTCGATGAGCAGGATCACGTCGCGCAGGCTGCTGCGGCGCCGCCCCCATCCCACGCGCGTCTCGGGGATGATCGTCCGATACTCGCGCTGGTAGTGGCGCAGGTTCGCGCGGATGGTGCGGTTCCAGTCGATCTCCGCGTGGCGCGGGCGGCGGTTGCGCACGGAGCGGCTCAGGCTCCCCGTCACGGCCTGCCGCAACGGCTCCGCCAGCCGCCGCTCCACCTCGCGGACGACGGTGCGGACGACCTGCCGCGCCGTCTCGCGCGTCTTGGCCGGCATTACGCTCTGCAGGGAAAGCAGCGTGGCGACCAGGTGCACGTCCGCCTCCACGGCCTCCAGCAGCTCGGGCTCGAACAGCATCTGCCGCAGCCCCAGCCGCTCGAACGCGTCCTGCTGCATCACCCGCACGACGCTGGACGGAAAGTAGCCGCGGATGTCGCCCAGCCACCGCGCCACGTTGGGTGCGCTGGCCCCCAGCCCGCCCTTGCGGCCGGTCCCCTCGCCCTCGCCGCGCGGGTCGTACAGCGCGCCCAGGGCGCCGTCCATCCGCATGTCCGCGTCGCCCAGGCTCACGCCCGTGCCCTCCGCCGCGTCGCCGCCGCCCAGCACCAGGCGCCACCGCCGCAGCCGCTCCGCGTCGCCGCTCATGCGGCCTCCCGGGGCGCGTCCAGCCCCATCAGCAGGGTGATGAGGGGCAGCACCTTCGCCGCCCGCTCGCGGTCCACGTCCTCGTCCGACCCCGCCGACGTCATCCCCGCGGCCGGTGCGGATGCGCCCCGCCGCGCCATCTCGCCGATGCCGCGCCGCTCGCCCGCCGCGAAGGTGCTGAAGGTGCGGCGCAGCAGGGGCAGCAGCTGGGTGAACGCATCCCCGTCCAGCCCCGCCAGCCACCCGTCCAGGATGCCGAACAGCCGCGCGTCGTGCAGCAGCACGAGGCCGGCGCCGGCCAGGAAGCCCTCCACCCACGCGCCCGCCGCGTCCGGCGCGGAGGCGGTCGACAGCGCGAGGCCCAGCCGCCGCCCCGCCTCCGCCGCGTCCAGGGCGCCCACGTCCAGCAGCAGGCGCACGACCCGCCCCTGCACGTGGCCGTGCACGCCGGCGCCGTCCGCCACGCGCAGCAGGGCATCCGTCCACAGCTCCCGGTGCCCCGCGTCCTGCAGCAGCGTGACGGCCGCGTGCACGGCGGAGATGGAGGCCGCCATCGCCCCCGCGGCGTCGTCGTCCAGCGAGCCGGTGGCCAGGGGCAGCCCCACGGCGATGCGCGCCACGAGGCCGTCCACCACGTGGCCCAGCAGCGCCGTGTCCGTGCCGCGCACGTCGCCGTAGCGCAGCACCTCGGCCAGGGGGGGCAGGGCCCCCATCAGGTGCCGCAGGTCCGCCGCGCGGGCCGCCTCCGCGTCGATGCGGGCGATGAGGTGGCGCGCGGCGGCGGGGAGATCGGCCAGCAGCGTGCGGTCCAGCAGGCCGGTGAGCGACGGCAGGTCGTCCGCGCGGTCCGCCTCGCCGCGCACCCGGCCGTCCGCGGCCTCCGCCACGGTGTTGCCCCACACGGCGGCCTCGATGATCCGCACGGCGAACTCCGGCTGCCAGCGAAGGCGCCAGTGCTCGTGAAAGGTGCCGCGCTTGCCGCGCACGCGCTGGTCGTCGCCCCAGGGAAGGCCCAGCAGGCGCAGGCGGTGCAGCAGGCGGCTGCGGTCCAGGTCCGTCTCCTTGCGAAGGTCCAGCTCCAGCACGCGCTCGCCCGCTTCCGGCGGCATGCGCAGCCGCTTTTGCTCGCGGGCCAGGTCCTGCTGCAGGGGGACGGCGGGCGTCTCCGCCGGCACGGCCCCCAGCCGCTCGCCGACGACGAGGTGCTCGTGGATGAGCTGCAGGGGGAGCGACGCGCCGTCCGCCGCGCCGCCGCCCCAGAACACGGCGTCCGCTGCCTGGTTCAGCTCCGGCAGGCCGGGGAGCGCCAGGCCGCGCAGGGCCGCCACCGTTCCCGCCAGCCGCGCCGCGTCGATCACCTGCGCCGTGGAGGCGGACAGGTCCTGGTCGCGCAGCAGCTGCGCGGCGCGGGTGAGCCAGCGGATGGCCACGCCCTCCGCGTCGTGCTCCTGCGTCTCCCACAGGTGGTGGTACCAGCCCGGCGACGTCACCCCCGCGCCGTAGCCGCTGTCGGACGAGAGGCGGCCGTACGTCCACGGCACCCAGGTGACGGCGAGCTTCGTCTTCGGCAGCCCCTTGAGGAGGGCGGCGTCGTCCTTGACGGCGGCCTTGCGCACGAGCGCGGGCGCGTGCCAGGCGCCGCAGACGACCGCGATGCGCGCATGGCCCTCGCGCTCGGCCGCGCGGATCTGCTGGCGCATGTACGCCTCGCGCTGCTGCTCGCGCAGGGGCTCGGGGAGGGCGAGCTCGTCGCGGAGGGCGGCCATGGCCTCCAGCACGGCCTCGAACAATCCCGCGTCGCCGCGGCGGTGCTCCACCAGCTGCTCCCACCAGCGCTCGCCGTCCGACTGCCCCGCCGCGCGCGCCAGCCAGTTCAGCGGGTCTTCGCGGATGTGGAACGGCTCGTCCGCATCCGCCCCATCTCCCTCCGCGGCCTCGGCGGATGCGGGATCGGCGGATGCACCGGACACATCCACCGAATCAGCCGATGTGGATTCGGCGGATGCGGATTCGGCGGATGCGGGATCGATCGATGCGGATTCAGCCGATGTGGATCGATCGATCGGATCAGCGGATGCGCGATCGGCGGACGGATCTCCATCGGCCGATGCGGAGCGTTCGATCGGATCAGCGGACGTGGATGCGGCGGATGGATCGCCGTCGGCCGAATCCGATCCATCCACCGAAGCGGCGGACGGGGGCGCGGTGGATGGATCCGCGGACGCGGCGGATCCCTCATCCCCCGAAGCCGTTGGTCCATCGTTGGATGATGGGGTGGATGGATCGGCGGATTCCACCTCCACCGGGGCGAACTGGTGCGTCTGCGGAAGGTCGAAGAAGCGCACGGGCACGCCGCGGCCAATGGCGTAGCGGATGGCCTGCCACTCGGGCGAGAAGGTGGCGAACGGGTAGTGCACGGCGCGCCGCGGATCGGCGGGATCGTACACGAGCAGCGCCACGGGCGGCCGCATCTCCGCGTGCGCGGCCAGCGGCAGGAGCGCGTCGGCCTCCGGCGGGCCCTCGACCAGCACGAGGTCCGGCGCCAGCGACTCCAGGGCGCGCAGCAGCGACCGCGCGCTCCCCGGGCCATGGTGCCGGATGCCGAAGACGTGCACGCTCACGCGGCGTTCTCCCGCCCCGCGCGGTACAGGTCCTTCCACCCGTCGCGCTCGCGCACGACCGTCTCCAGGTACTCCAGCCACACGGCGCGGTCCTGCACGGGGTCCTTCACGACGGCGCCCTGGATGCCGCCCGCCAGGTCCGCCGCCCGCAGCGTCCCGTCGCCGAAGTACGCGGCCAGGGCCAGCCCGTGGCTCACGACGGAGATGGCCTCCGCGGGGGAAAGCGTGCCCGACGGCGACTTGAGCTTGCTCTTGCCGTCTTCCGTGACCCCCGCCCGCAGCTCGCGGAAGATGGTGACCACGCGCCGTACCTCCTCCAGCGCCGGCGCCTCGCCGGGGATCTCCAGCGCGCGCCCCAGCGAGGCCACGCGCGTGCGGACGATCTCCACCTCCTCGTCCGCCGTGGCGGGGAGGGGCAGGACGACGACGTTGAAGCGGCGCTTGAGGGCGCTGGACAGCTCGTTGACCCCCTTGTCGCGGTCGTTGGCCGTGGCGATGACGTTGAACCCCTTGGTCGCCTGCACCTCTTCGCCCAGCTCGGGGATGGGGAGCGTCTTTTCCGACAGCACGGTGATGAGCGAGTCCTGCACCTCGGCGGGGATGCGGGTGAGCTCTTCCACGCGCGTGATCTTGCCCTCGGCCATGGCCCGCATCATGGGGCTGGGGACGATGGCGGCGCGCGTGGGGCCGTCCGCCAGCAGCTTGGCGTAGTTCCACCCGTAGCGGATGGACTCCTCGCTCGTCCCCGCCGTGCCCTGGATGAGCATCGTGGAATCGCCGCTGATGGCGGCGGCCAGGTGCTCGCTGACCCACGACTTGGCCGTGCCGGGCACGCCCATCAGCAGCAGCGCGCGGTCCGTGGCCAGCGTGGCGACGGCGATCTCGATGCGCCGCCGGTCGCCGATGTACTTGGGCACGATCTCCGTGCCGTCGTCCAGGCGGCCGCCCAGCAGGTACGTGGCGACGGCCCACGGCGACATGCGCCACGACGGCGGGCGCGGACGGTCGTCGGCGCGGGCGAGGGCGTCCAGCTCGTGCGCGAACTGCTGCTCGGCGTGGGCGCGCAGCACGGCGGGCGTGGTCATTGAAAGGCTTGGTGAAGGGTGTTTCGCAGGTGGAGCAGGTCGACCCACTTGTCTTCGTGCGGGTCGCCCTGTTCGCGGAGGGTCGCGACGGCGGTCGCGGGATGCATGTACGGCGCGGACGCGCGCAGCAGCTCGCGCAGGCCGTAGTCCGATGGCGTGAATTCGGCCGGGATCCGCGACAGGACGGCGCGGGTGAGCGCCGGGCTCCATGGAAAGCGCGCAGCCTGCAGCAGCTGCCCGACCGGCCCGGAGGGGTTGAAGCGGTTCCCGGCGGGCAGCTGCTCCAGGATCAGCGGCTCCAGCCGCTCCGCGGGCAGGATGGAGGCGATGGGCTCCAGCGTGCCGATGCGCGTCTTGCTCTCCATCCGCAGCCGCGCCTCCGCCCACTCGGCGTCCCGCACGCGCACGGCGGCGTCCGTCCACGCGGCGACGAGCGTGTCGCCGTCCTGGCTGGCCTGGGCGCCGGCGAGCAGGTCGGCCGCGCTGCGGCCCCAGTGCGCGGTCCAGAAGGCCGGCGGCACGGCGGCGATCATCTGGTGCAGCCACCACGTCCGCTCGCCGAAGCCGTAGCCCGGTTTGGGCTCGATGCCGTCGCGCTTCATCCCCTTGTCGCACTCCGCCGGCAACTGCACCGCCATGCGCACCCGGTCGCCCTTGATCCGCGCGACCAGCCCGTCCTGCACATGCAGCGTCAGCAGCGGGAGGAGCCGGTCCGTCATCCGCCGGACGAGGCGCGAATCCGGAAGGGCGGAGAGCTGCGCCGCGGCGGCCTCGCGCACTTCCTTGCGCTTGTCATCCAGGGTGGCTTCCAGGAACGGTTCGTCGTCCATTCCCAGCCCGACGGCGAGCGCTTCCACGAACGCGGCGCGGTCGCGGGGCGCGTCCGTCGTCCACGTGGTCTGCAGCAGCGCGAGCCCCGCGGCGGGGTCGGACGCGCGCACGTGGCGAAGGATGCGGACGCGCTCCGCCGCCGTCCCCGTATCCCATCCCTCCGCCGGCTCCTCGCGCAGCCCCGCGCCAAAGGTCCACGCGGGATTCCGCGCCGCCAGCCACTGCCCGCGCGGCCCCAGCGCGCGGGCGACGTCCCCACGGACGTCCGGGTGGCGCGCGGTGTAGTCCAGCACCTCCGGCAGCAGCTCGTGCGGCACGGTGACGCCCGTCCGCTGCGCTAGGCCCATCCAGTCCGCCAGCGCCGCGGGCGACCCGGCCAGCAGCTGCCGCAGCACCCGCGCGGCCAGCGGAGAGCAGATCCGCTCTTCGCCCTCCGGCGCCTGCTCCGCGGGCGCCACGGCCATCCGCCCCGGGCGCTGCCCGGCGCGGCGCCACGCATCCAGCAGCACCGCCGTCCCCAGCAGCCGCGCCTCCGCCGGCCGGTCCGCCAGCGCCGCGACGGCGCCGTCCAGCACGGGGTCGCCCGTGGACGCGTCCGCCGGCGCCGCCTGCCGCTCCGTGCCCAGGAGCGCCGCGCGCACGACCCGCTCCCACGCCGCGCCCGCGCTCACGACTGGCCTCCGGACGAGAGGACGAGGTAGCGCCCGTCCACCACCGCCGCGAGGGGAACGAGCTCCACGCCGTCCCACTCTGCGGCGACCTCCACGGGCCAGCCGCCGCTCGCCGCGAGCAGCACCCACGCCGCGTCGTCTGCACCGTGCCACAGGGGGAGCGTGGCGCCGGCGGAGTCACGCAGCAGCCAGCGCTCGCCGTCGCGCACGGGCGTCACGCCGCGGAGGGCCAGCGCCAGCCGCTCCGTCCACGGGTTGGCGCACAGCGCCGCCGACCACTCGCCCAGCGCCGCGTCCAGCGAGTCGCATCCCCCCAGCGCGGCCACCGGTTCCGGCGCGGACGTCCGCTCCCGGACGAGGGCCCGGAGGGGGAGCGCGCCGGGATAGAAGACGAGCTCCGCCCCGAAGCGCGATCCCGGCGGGGGGCCGGGCTCCAGCGGCTGCCCGCCCGCCGCGAAGGCCAGCAGCAGCGCCGTGCGCCCGCTCGCCTCGCCGCGCAGCCAGGTGCGCTGCACGCGCAGGCGGTCCTCGGTCTCCGTGCGTGCGCCCAGCACCGTCCACACGTCGCGCTCGCCGGGGCCGGCGAGCACCTCCTCCTGCCTGGCCGTCCACCCCAGCGCCGTCCGCACGTCCGCCGCGACGGGCTCGGGGAGCGTGTCCATCCGCCGCGCCGCCTGCACGAGCAGCTGCAGCCGCGCCATCCGCTCCAGCAGCCGTCCGGGCCACCCCTCGCCGCTGTCCGGCACCGTGGCCAGCTCGCGGACGAGCCGCGCCGCGCCGGCCGCCTGCGCATCCACCAGCCGCGCCGCCACGCGCTCCCAGTCCGCGCGGGAGCGCTGGCCGGCCGTCGCCAATCCCTGCCGGATGCCGTCGTGCAGCCACTGCTCCAGGTCGTCCAGCCCCGCGCGGACGCGCTCCTCGCGCTGGGAGGCGCGCTTGGCCTGCGCGGCGGCGTCCGGGACGCGCTCGGCCTCGGGCGGGGCGGCGGCCTGGGTCGCCTTTTTCTCCGCGCGGGCCTCGCGCATGGCCAGCCACTCGGATACCCACGCGGGCTCCGCCTCCGTCTCCACGACCAGCGCGGGCTGCGCGGCGTAGATGAACAGGAGGCCGAGCCCGTGCTTGCAGGGGAACTTGCGGCTGGGGCAGGAGCAGCGGAACGCGGGCTCCGACGCGTCGACGATGACCTGGTAGGGCTTGGATCCGCTTCCCTGGCACTCGCCCCACAGGGCACGCGCGTCGCGGGCCAGTGTGACCCACTTGCGGGGGCTCGCCAGCCCTTGGCCGGCCTTGGCCGAGGCGGGATCGGGCGCCATGGCGAACACCTGGTCCGCCGTCCACGCGGGCAGGCTCATGGGATGCGGTGCACGGTTCCGGCGCGCGGCGAGGCGGTCAACGGCGGGGAATGCGGATGATGGGATGCGGATTGGTCACCGGCCCGCGCGGGTGCGTGGCCGGGACGGAAATCATGACCCGGTCCGCCCGATTGCACAAGACGACCACCGGACCTTTTCACGATCGATACGGCCGCCCCCGCGCCGATATCCCTCCCCCTGCATTTTGTCCGCGGAGGCGGACAGCGTGAAGTCGTAGCCGCGAATTCATTCGCTCTCGCCTCGCCGGATGAATCGCTCTCGTCTCTGCGTATGAATCCGCTCCCGCCCCCTCCGCGCTCCCCATCTCGCCCCCTCGCGCCCCCACCGCGCTCCCCATCTCGCTCCCCATCTCGATCCCCACCTCGATCCCCACCTCAATCCTGCAACACCGGCCCGAATCCGCCCAATCCTGCAACTACAATCCCTGTATCCGCTTCCGGTAAACCGTCGTTTCCACGGCATCCGCCATGCGTCGAGAGATTCCGTCCGATCCCTCGGCGCCATCCTGTCCACTCCCCATCCATCCTGGAGGCCGGCGATGAAACGTACGGTTGCCCTCCTGTCCTGCGCGGCGGTCCTGGCCGCCTGCGCGGACGCATCCACCCCCACGCAGTCCGCCGCGCGCGCCGCCGCGCCCGGCACCGTCCCCCTCACCGACGAAGCCGTGGGCGTGTCGCTGGACGTGCCGGCCGGGTGGCACGTGCAGCCGGATCCCGTGCTGTTCAACACCTACGGCTTCGCGCTCTTCGATCCCGCCGGTCCCAAGCAGGGCGAGCACGCGCGGTCGCCGGTCGCGCGGGTGGCGCTGGCATACGAGGCGCGCCCGGAGCAGATCCCCGCGCTGGTGGACGACCTGGTGGCCAAGAACGCGGCCTTCCCCCTCACGCGCGAAGAGGTGCGGGTGGGCGGGATGCGCGGCACGGCCGTGAGCGGGCTGCCGGGCACCGACCCGTACACGCTGGTCTACGTGGCCGCGGGCGATCGCGTGTACCGCATCGGCCTGTGGACGGAGACGCCGGGGCTGGACGCCCGCGCGCGCGACCTGCTGGCCGGCCTGCGATTTCACGCGCCGCGCAGGGACGTCCGCTCGCTGGGCCTCGTCCCCGTGCGCGAGGCCATGCGCGCCGCGCCGCCGCCGGGGCAGGCGAGCGCGAACGAGCGGATGCGGCAGGAGCGGATCGGGATGGTGGCCGCGCAGGGCGGGGAAGGCATCCGCGCGGAGATGGCGCCCGCCGCGGCGGAGATCGGCACGCTGGCGTGCGAGTCCGGGCAGCCCAGCGGGCTCTTCTGGCAGACGGTGTGGGACGCGACCAACCGCTTCTACAGCGGCTACACCACCACGTACTCCGGCACGTACTACAACATGCGCCCCGGCGATCCCGGCTGGAGCGCCATGAGCGGCAACTACGGCAGCTGGTGGGGGCAGGGCTACCACGTGCGCAAGTGCGAGCCGTACCTGCTGAACCAGTTCTACGCCAACGACTGGCCGGCGCACCGCAACGCCAACGTGTACTCCGCGCTCAAGGGGACGGTGGAGTGGGCGGGATGGGACTACCAGGACAGCGAGGGATACTACACGCTGGGCAACTACGTGGTGGTGCGCAACGGCAGCTACCGCGCGATCATGGCGCACCTTACGAGCATCGCGCCCGGCATCTCGTGGGGGAGCACGGTGGGGATGAACACGGTCATCGGCTACGCGGGCAAGACGGGCGGCCCGTGGGACGAGCACGTGCACTCGCGCGTGGCGTACGGCGAGTCGCTTACGTACAACGGCCAGCCGTACGGCGGCAACACGGTGTGGCCCAACCGGGTGCGCTGCGTCTCCTGCCGCGCGAGCGACCCCGGCGACATCTACGGCAATGGCGACGGCCAGTTCGATGTCAAGGACAGCACCGGCGCCAAGTTCTACACCCGCTTCTACCACGGCCGCTGGATGCGCGGCTGAGGCGGGGGGCGACGCGGACGAAGAGAGCCAGCGGGGCGCGATGCCTCGCTGGCTCTCTTTGCATGCTGCCATTCCTCCTGCGTGGGGATGAATCTCCACATAAAGGTAATGACGGCCGTGGTGATCGGTGTGCTCGATGCCCCCCGCGCACGGCACTCCCCGTTCTGGAAGAGTCCGCAAGGCGGGCTACGGTTGCTCCAGGCGGGGGAATCCTTTCCGCGCCAGGATGCGGGGCAGGTTGCAGAGCTCTACGGAATCCACCCGGCCGCCTCCGGTCCCGAAGACGAACTCCGCGCAGGGACTCCGGTCCGGGCGATACACCTTGATCTCGAAGTCCGCCCGTGCCTCGGAACCGGGCGCGAGCAGCACCTGCCGGGACTGCGCATGGAGTCCCATCCGCGAGACGGTGATGCTGACGGAATCGCCGGCCGGGATCCGCCGGGCCGGCACCACCAGCCGGTACCGGCCCGTGCTGTCGGTCGATGCGCCGACGTTCAGGGACTCGATCCTGACCAGCGCACGCGCAGCCCCGCGCATGGAGTCCAGGAGCATGACGCGCCCGGTGACGACGGCGGGCGGCTCCTGTGCGGCGGCCGCGGCGGGGGCGAGCAGAAGAAGGAACGCCAGGCAGGTGATGAGTCGCATGCGTGCAGCGGGCAGGAGATCACGGCCGGGATATCGATAGGACAACGCCTGACTGGCCACCCTCCGGACGCGGATGCCGCCCCCGCCCGTCCGCTGCCCCGCGGCTCGCACCGTCCCGTGCAGTCCGCGCAGGCGGACTTCGCGATTTTCCAGCGGCGAATTCATTCACTCCGGACGTGTGCCTGCCTACGCTCCCCGCCCCCGACGTGCCGCCGATCCGCCCCCGTGCCGGCTACGCGGCTTGCGAAGGGCGGTTCGCCAGCATGTCCTCTGCCCAGCGGATGAACTCCGCCGCCTCGCGCGCGATGCGCCGGCCCTCGTCCAGCGTGTAGTACTGTCCGCTGTACGAGGCGTTGCTCTTTGCCTGCAGAATGCCTCGCAGCCGGTTCACCTGCACGGTGTAGCCGCGGTTCTGGCCCAGCGCGTGGGCCAGCACGTCCGCCGCACGCACGTGGTCGCCGTCCTGGGACTTGATGCCGCGAAACGCGATGGTCAGCGCGTCCGTGTAGGCGATGGCCGCGTGGATGGCGATGATCGCCAAGCCGTTTCCGTACCGGGTCTCGCTGATGGCCTCCAGCTCCTGCGTGTTCCGGTGCAGCGAGCGGCCGATGGCCAGGTACTTCGCCGCGCGGGAAGGGTCTTCGGTTGCGGTGCTGCCCAGTCTCACCATACGCAGGCGACCTCGTGAAAGTGGGTTCCGTACAGCGTGCGGCCTTCGGCGTGGATGTTCTGCATCAGCGGGTCGCCGTCGCGATACCGCGCCTCCACACGGGCCTTGTCGAGCACGTACGGGGAGATGCGCAGCCCAAAGCGGCGCCGGATCTCCGGCTCCGCGTCCATGAGGACGCGCTCCACGCTCCCGGTCACGGCTTCGGTATCCGTGACCACGAGCAGATCGGTGTCGCTGTCCGGCCGTGCATCACCCCGTGCGTTGCTGCCGAATAGAATAATGGACAGCGTGTACTCTCGTACAGCCCCCCTGTCCAGAATGTCGTGAAACGCCTGCCGGAGATCCTCGAACCGCTTGAACTCGGCCTGGAACAGCGCCGTCAGGGGCTCCACCAGGTCGTGCTCCCGGTTCACGCGGAACAGGCGGATGCGGCCAGTCTGCTCGCGCTCCAGGATGCCGAGCTCCGACAGCTCGTCCAGCGCGGCCCACATTCCGCCCGCGGAGCGAACCCCCGCCAGTGCCCGCGCCTCGCTGCCGGACACCACCGTGGTGAGCGGCAGCAGCGCGCGGAGGATGCTCACCTTGGTCGTGGATCCGAGCGCCTCGTTCAGAGTTCGGAACAGCATGGTGTGCCTCGTGGCTCGGGTCTTCGTGGAAGTGTATCCGAAATCCAAATATGGTATCGGTATTCCAAATATGGAACAGTAAATCTAAATTTGGAAGTGCTCGTTGACCGTTCCTTGCAATTCCAGCCTTTTGCGAGCCGGACAACGGGGCAAGCCGCCGTTTGGAGCCGGCAGTCCGCGCAGGCGGACTTCGTGTGGTTGTTGCGGCGAATTCATTCGCTCTGCCGGATGCCCTGCTCCCGGTTGGAACCCAGACGGATCCTCGGCTCCGCGCAGATTGCGCCTCCGGTAACCGGGCCCGATCCTTGCGCGCAACCGCACCGGTTACAGATTGGGGCGCCACGGGGCGCATCACGCCAGGAAAGGCCCGGGAACGATGGACCGACGGACGCTGGGGCAGGGGCTGCAGGTGAGCCGGCAGGGGCTGGGATGCATGGGGATGAGCGAGTTTTACTCCGGCGCGGACGAGGCGGAGTCCATCCGCACCATCCACCGGGCGCTGGAGTTGGGGATCGACTTCCTGGACACGGCCGACATGTACGGCCCGTTCACCAACGAAACGCTCGTGGGCCGCGCCATCGCCGACCGGCGCGACGGCGTGGTGCTGGCTACCAAGTTCGGCAATGCGCGGGGCGAGAACGGCGAGTTCCTGGGCGTGCGCGGCGACCCGGCGTACGTGCGCCAGGCCTGCGACGCTTCGCTGCAGCGGCTGGGCGTGGACCACATCGACCTGTACTACCAGCACCGCGTGGATCCCACCGTCCCCATCGAGGAGACTGTAGGGGCCATGGCCGAGCTGGTGGCTGCGGGCAAGGTGCGCTTCCTGGGGCTCAGCGAGGCGGGATCGGAGACCATCCGCCGCGCGCACGCCGTGCATCCCATCGCCGCGCTGCAGACGGAGTGGTCGCTGTGGACGCGCGACGTGGAGGAGAACGGCATCCTGGACACCGTCCGCGAGCTGGGGATCGGCTTCGTGGCGTACAGCCCGCTGGGGCGCGGCTTCCTGACGGGCCGCTTCCAGAAGTTCGAGGACCTGCCGGAAGACGACTACCGCCGCAACGCGCCCCGCTTCCAGGGCGAGAATTTCGCCAAGAACCTGGAGCTGGTGCGCGAGGTGGAGGCGATCGCGCGCGAAAAGGGCGTCACGGCCACGCAGCTGGCCCTGGCATGGGTGATGGCCCAGGGCGAGGACGTGGTGCCCATCCCCGGCACCAAGCGGGTGAAGTACCTGGAGGAGAACGTGGGCGCCAACGACGTGCAGCTTTCGGCGGATGAGCTGCGGCGCATCGGCGACGTGTTCCCCGCCGGGGCCGCCGCCGGCACGCGCTACCCCGAAGCCGGGATGAAAGCCGTGAACCGCTGATCGCGGCGGATCGCATCGGACACGAAAGGGGCGTGGGCGCCGTCGGGTGCCCACGCTCCTCGCGCATCGGCGATCGTCTGCCGGTCAGCAGTACTCGAAGTTGTTGGTCACGCAGCCTTCCTCGTGCGTGATCACGCACCCGTCGCCGCTGCAGTACTTGGATGGATAGCAGCCCGCCTCGCGCGTACACAGGCACTGCGTCTCGACAGAGCTATCGTTGCATTTCAAGCACCCGGTCAAGTGGTACTCTTGCGAGACCTGCAGTCCGTTCACGGTGCCGGTTTGGTCCTGCTTGTCCTGCGCGGCAAACGACGTGACTTCCAGGTCATCCAGCTTCAGTGTCAGCTTCTTCATGGTGGCACCTCTCAGAAAGGTTGATGGGTCAAGGGGGCCGGCATCCGGATCAGCAGGGTGAGTTGTTGTCGGTCACGCATCCGGGGTCGGCAGTCAGGACGCACCCGTACCCGGTGCAGTACATCGAGCCATAGCATCCCTCCGCCTCGGTGCAGAGAAGGCACTGCGTCTCGATGTAGCTGGGTTCGCACCAGCGCTTCCCGCTCTCACAGGGATACTGCGACATCTGCATCCCATGCACGGCGCCGGCTTCGTCCTCGGCGGCGAACGAGGTGACTGTCAGGTCGTCCAGCGTGAGCTTCAGTTTCTTCATACGTCCTCCTCCGGCGGGGTCGCCGGGCACGGTGTAAGGAGCGTGAGCGCCTGCTGGGTGCCCACGGTCGTTGATCAGCGGCCGATGATCCGGATCAGCACTGTCCGTTCTCGTTGGTCATGCACCCCGCGTAGCACGTCCCGTACGGTTGTCCCGGTCCCACGCCCCCCTGGCTGCAGTACAGGGACGGGTAACATCCCGCCGCGTCCGTGCACTCGCACTCGGTCTCGTAGTAGCTGTAAGGACATCCGTTGATCACGCAGGTGGCGTAGTACGAGTTCATCGCGTTCACGGTGCCCGTGCCCGCCTCCTCGTCCCGCGCGGTGAACGAGGCGACGTCCAGGTCGCCGATGTTCAGCTTCAGCTTCTTCATAGGATCGCTCCGTGTGGGAAGAAACGTGAGAAAGTGCGACAATCTCGCGTGATTTGTCTCCAAAGGGAAGATCCCATCGGTGCAAGCGTCGCCTGCAGCGCTTCGCGGTTGACGGCGCCGCCCGCGCCGCGGAGATTGCCGGGCCTGACATTCTTACCCGGAGACTTGCATGCATCCCACGCCCCTCGCCGACGCCATCCACTTTCTCCGCGAGCGCATCACCCGCGCGCCGCACGCCGTGCTCGTGCTGGGCAGCGGGCTGGGCGGGATGGCGGACGACATCGAGGACGCCGTCCGCATCCCGTTCAGCGAGATCCCCGGCTTTCCGCGCCGCACGCAGGAGCTGGCGGGGCACGCGGGGCAGCTCGTCGTGGGCCGGCTGGAGGGGGTGGAGGTCGCGGCCATGCAGGGCCGCTTCCACCTCTACGAGGGATGGGAGCCGGGCGACGTGGCGCTCCCCGTGCGCGCCCTGGCGGCCCTGGGCGCGGAGACGATGATCCTGACCAACGCGGCCGGCGGCATTCGCCCCGGCTTCGTGCCCGGCGATCTGATGCTGATCGCGGACCACATCAACCTGATGTTCCGCAATCCGCTCATCGGCAAGGCAGCGCCGGGGGAGACGCGCTTTCCCGACATGTCGGACCCGTACGACGGGGAGTTCCGCCGCGAGGCCGCCGAGGTCGCGCGGGACCTGCGCATCCCGCTCGTGGAGGGCGTCTACGCCGGCCTGCTGGGCCCCAGCTACGAGACACCCGCGGAGATCCGCATGCTGGCCCGACTGGGCGCGGACGCCGTGGGGATGAGCACGGTGCCGGAGGTGCTGGTGGCGCGCGCCATCGGCATCCGCTGCCTGGGGATCAGCTGCATCACCAACCTGGCCGCGGGTATCGGCAAGGAGAAGCTGTCGCACGACGAGGTGATGGAGGTCGGCGCGCGGGTCCGCGACCGGCTGGCGGCGCTCGTCCGCGGCGTGCTTCCGCGCATCGCCGACCTCAACATGGCCTCCGAAGCCGCCAGCTGATCCGCATCGCTCCGGATCGGACCGCGAGGATTCGGTTCGCCCGCGAGAGCCTGTCATTCCGAGCGAGGAACGAGTGAGGAATCTACTCGCCCGTGGCAGGTGGCCCGCCGTTCCCTCGGATCCCGCCCGTGCACATCCGCCCCGGCCTGATCGGCTCCACGCAGCAAAACGAATCGCCGGGCTCCTGGGAGGAGCCCGGCGATTTCGCATCCAAAGAGCCATCCGTGCCGCGCGCCGGCTCCTCGTTCCAAGCCGGCTGAACAGGCAGTGCATCAGTGAGAGCCACCTCGGACGCGAGCTACTGCCGCGGGCGAGTAGATTCCTCACTCGTTCCTCGTTCGGAATGACAGCGTTGGCCGAATCCGGGATGGGGGCCGATTCCCGGATTCGATCTACCGCCGCCGGCGCGAGCGGCTGCCTCCGAAGAGCGCGCCCATCAGCCCGCGGGTGATGGCGCCCGCCACGGTCTTGGCCACGGGCGAGCGGAGAATGGTCTCCAGCGCGCCCTTTTCCTTGCGCCCGCTCGTCCGCCGCGCCGGCTTCGCATCCTCCGCCTCCGCCTCGGCCTTCTCCGCCGCCTTGGCGGACGCGGCTTCCCGCTTCTCCAGCACTTCCTCCGCGCTCTCCCGGTCCACGGCCGTGGCGTACTTGCGCACCAGCGGCGACGCGGCGTTGCGCCCGGCCAGCTCCGCGGCGCTCAGCGGGCCCATCCGCGAGGACGGCGGGATCATGCGCGTGGCGAACGGCGGCGTGGGCACGCCGGACGTGCTCAGCGTGGTCACCAGCGCCTCGCCCGTGCCCAGCGACGTGAGCACCTCCTCCACCTCGTAGAACGGCGTCCGCGGAAAGGTGCGGGCCGCCGCGCGCAGGGCCTTTTCGTCGTCCGGGGTGAACGCGCGCAGGGCGTGCTGCACCTTGTGCCCCAGCTGCCCCAGCACCTCGGCCGGGATGTCCTTGGGGCTCTGCGTCACGAAGAACACGCCCACGCCCTTGGAGCGGATGAGCCGCACCACCTGCTCGATCTGGTCGCGCAGCGCCTTGCCCGCGTTGTCGAACAGGAGGTGCGCCTCGTCCAGGAAGAAGACGAGCTTGGGCTTGTCCAGGTCGCCCACCTCCGGCAGCTCCTGGTACAGCTCCGCCAGCATCCACAGCATGAAGGTGCTGAACAGCGCCGGCCGGTCCTGCACGTCCTGCAGCTCCAGCGCGCTGATGCGCCCGCGGCCGTCCGGCTCCACCACCAGCAGGTCCTGCAGGTCGAAGTCCGGCTCGCCAAAGAACCTGCCCGCGCCCTGCTGCTCCAGCTCCACCATCTCACGCAGCAGCACGCCCACGGTGGCCTTGCTCATCCCGCCGTACTCCTTGAGCTCCGCCGCCCCCTCGTCCGACAGGAACCGCAGCACGGCGCGCAGGTCGTCGAAGTCCAGCAGCAGCAGCTCGCGGTCGTCGCAGTACTTGAAGACCAGGCTCAGCACGCTGGTCTGCGTCTCGTTGAGCCCCAGCACCTTGGCCAGCAGCGTGGGCCCGAACGACGAGACCGTCGCCCGCAGCTGGGCACCCAGCGCGCCCGTCAGGCTCAGCAGCTCCACGGGGTACCCCGCCGCGCGCCACGGATAGCCGGTCTCCGCCGCCCGCGTGCTCACCCGCTCCGCCGTCTCGCCCGGCACGGCCAGCCCCGACAGGTCGCCCTTTACGTCCGAGACGAACACGGGCACACCGGCCGCGGAGAGCTGCTCCGCCAGCAGCTGCAGCGACTTGGTCTTGCCCGTGCCCGTGGCGCCGGCGATGAGGCCGTGCCGGTTCATGAGCGCCAGCGGCAGCGAGACGCGCGGCTCCGGATGGCACTCTCCCCCGTGCACCGGCGCGCCCAGGGTGAGCGTCTTTCCCGACGCGGGAAAGGTGGCGTGCAGCGATTCGATCAGCTTGGGATCCATCGTTCCACGACGCATGGAGGATGCATGAAGCAGCGCGCGGGGCGCCGGCCGGTGATTCCGGTGGTGCATTGTAGCATCCCGGTCGCTCCCCTGGCCACTCCGTCCTGCGGGGAAAGGTGGATGAGGCTCGATCCCTGCGGGACCCGTCCCCGCCTCGCGCGAGCTCCGCGACGCGCCCCGCCTCATCACGCAGCATCCCTTCACGGAGACGACATCCCATGGCAATGATGGACGACATGGTCAAGCAGATCGCCGCGCGCACGGGTTTGCCGGAGGACAAGGCGCTGGATGCGGCCCGCGCCGCGGTGGAGTTCCTGGACGGCCGGCTTCCCCCGCCGGTGGGCGGCAACCTGAAGTCGATGCTCTCCGGCGAGGGCGGCGGCGCCATGGGGGGCCTGGGCGGGCTGGGCGGCGCGGCGGACAAGCTGGGCGGGATGTTCGGCCGCTGAACGTCAGGGATGGGATGGTGGCGCCGCCGCCGCCATCCCGCTACCCTGGTGTCCGGAGCCGGCGCAAACCGTCCGCCCGTGGCCAGCATCCAATCCCCCGGCCGGCCGCGGGACCGCGCGGCTGAATCTCTGCCGCCCCGTCCACCGTACGCTCCCGCACGGTCATCCTCGGCCGGCTCCGCACTGGATGCGCGCCGCCGTCCGTTCGCGCTTTGCTCACGCCGCCGGCCTGGCGGGACATCAGGACTTCAGAGGACACATGGATACCAACACTACCATCATCACCGGGCTGGCGATCTTTCTGGGGCTGATGACCGTGCTGATCCCCATCACGGGGCTCACGGCGCGGTTCGCCCTCAAGCCGGTGATGGAAGCGCTGGGCAAGTACCGCGAGGGAGAGAACGACAAGCAGATGCAGGCGCTGCTGGAGCGGCGCGTGGCGCTGATGGAGGAGCAGCTGCACAGCATGGACCGGTCGTTGCGCGAGCTGGCGGAGGAGTCGGAGTTCCGCCGGGAGCTGGAGAGCGGCAAGAGCCATCGCGCCGCCGCGCTCCCCCTGCCCGCGGCCGAGCCCTCCTTCGCCGCGCCGCAGCCGTACGCCGCGCCCCAGGCGGACCCGGTCAGCCAGCCGGCGTAGGGCGGAATGGTCGCGAAGGCGGCGGTCCGGCGCACACCGGCCCGGCGAATGAATTCGCGGCAATGAACCCGCGATGTCGGCCTTCGCCGACAGGTCCGGCACGGGTGAGTGCCGGGGGTACGCTCGATTTCTTGAGGGAGTGCCCGCGCGGACCCTGCCCATGCACAGGCTCGCGCGCGACCGAAGGATCTGCCATCCCGCGAACGGAAATCCGCCCCGCGGGCCGGGCCTGACCTCCGGAGCGGTTGAAGCCCCGTTCGGCGACGCGTGAGCGTCGTCGAGACGGGGCTTCTGGCTTTCCCAGCGGCGGATTCATCCGCTCAGGACGGACGCTGGGGATCGTGTGCGCACCTGATCCACGGCGGAATCCACGGCGGATCGGCGCCGTGCCTCGAATCCGCTCCGCCGCACCTCACCCGGCGTCCGCGTGCTCCATCCGCCCCGGTACCAGGTGGTTGAGGGGGCCGTGGCCGGAGCCCAGGCCGGGGGCGGCGGCCATGGCGCGCTGCACGTAGTCCAGCGCGTCCTCCACCGCCTGCCGCAAAGGCCGGCCGTGCGCCAGCCCCGCCGCGATGCCGGCGGACAGCGTGCAGCCGGTGCCGTGCGTGTTGCGCGTCTCGCGCTTGGGACGCCGCCACTCGTGCCACTCGCGCCCGTCCCACAGCAGGTCCACCAGCTCCGGCCCGCGCAGGTGCCCGCCCTTGAGCAGCGCGGACCGGGCGCCCCGCTCCACCAGCGTGTGGGCCGCGCGGCGCATGGACGCCTCGTCCTCCACCGGCTCGCCGACGAGGATGGAGGCCTCGTCCAGGTTGGGCGTCACGCACGCCGCCAGGGGGAGCAGCTCCTCCAGGATGGTGCGCTCCGCGTCCGCGTCCAGCAGCCGGTCGTGGCTGGTGGCCACCATCACGGGGTCCAGCACGTAGTTGGGCAGGCGGTGGCGGCGGATGGATTCCGCCACGGCGCGCACCAGCTCCGAAGTGGCCAGCATCCCCGTCTTGCACGCGGCCGGCGGCAGGTCCTGTGCGACGGCGCGGATCTGCTCCTGCACCGTCTGCACGGGGATGGCATGCACGCCGGTCACGCCACGCGTGTTCTGCACCGTGACGGCCGTGATGGCCGACGTGCCGAAGCAGCCGAACGCGTGAAAGGTCTTGAGGTCCGCCTGGATTCCCGCGCCGCCGCCGGAGTCGGAGCCCGCGATGGTGAGTGCGATGGGAAGCGTGCTGCTCATGGGATACGAAAGTCGAATAGTACCAAGTGCCGAGTGCCAAGTACCAGTGAACAGCACAGGAGTGCGGTGACCCGGCACTTTGTAAACTGGCACTCGGCACCCTCTCAAGCCAGAAGCGGCGCGGCACTCAACCCGTGCCGCGCCGCTCCGTCATCATCTGCCGGTCCGTAGAGAAGTCCCAGATCCCAGGCGCCGTTACCTGGCACTCGGGACTTGGCACTTGGAACTCTCTTCTACTGCCCCGGCACCCCCGGATGCCCCGGCGGCAGCATGAGCCCCATGGTCGGGGGCAGCTCGGAAAGCCGCCGCAGGAACGCCGCGTAGCTGTCGTTGTTGGTGGCCAGGGGCCGGGCCGGCTGGGGCAGGGTGCGAATCTGCTGCCGCGTGGCCTGCATGCGCTGCGCCGTCCCCGGGTGCGTGCTGAACCACGACACCTGCTCGCTGTTGGGCATCTGCTGCTCTTCTTCCCACAGCGTGCTGAACAGGCTCAGCATTCCCCGCGGGTCCACCCCCGTGTTCACCAGGTAGCCCACGGCCAGCTGGTCCGCCTCGGCCTCGTCGGCGCGGGAGTGCTGGGCGGACCACAGGGCTCCGCCCAGGTCCAGCGCCTCCTGGTCCAGCAGCGGCTTGCGGCCCAGGATCAGCTGGTACATGGTGGATGCCATGCTGCGCGTGCGCATTTGCCGCTGCAGGTTCTCGGCGCCGTGCCGCGCGGCCACGTGGCCGATCTCGTGCGCCAGGATCCCCGCCAGCTCCGACACGTTGCTCGTGCGCTCCACCAGCCCGCGGTTCACGTAGATGTGCCCGCCCGGCAGCGCGAACGCGTTGAGCGCCGGCGAATCCACCAGGTAGAAGTGGTACTGCAGGTCCGGGCGCTCGCTGTGGCGCGCGATGAGCCCGCCCAGGTCGTTCAGGTACAGGTTGAGCGGAACGTCCTGCACCAGCGGCACCTGCATGTTGATCTGCGCCGCGATCTGGTTGCCGATCGCTACCTCGCGCTGCTCGTTCACGCATCCGCCCAGGGCGAGCATGGCCAGCAGCACGGCGCCGCCGCGCAGGGGCCGGGCGCCGCGCGCCCGGCCGGTCCAGGACGTTCCGCGCGCGCTCACCGGCGGCGGTCCGCCGGGGCCGGCAGCGACGCCACCCGTGCCCGGATGTTCTGGAACGCCCGCGTGTCCGTCACCAGGTTGCTGGCGTTGGCGCCCGGCGTCCGCGCGATGGCGGCCTGCGTGTTGGCCACCCGCTCCTGCGTGGTGGGGTGGGTGGCGAACCACTGCTGCACCCGGCCGGGCTGGCGCTGCTGCAGCTCCAGCAGCTCCTGGAAGAAGCTGGGGAGGCCGTTGGGGCTGTAGCCGGCGCGCATCATGTAGCCCACGGCCACCGCGTCGGCCTCGCGCTCGGCGTCGCGGGTGTAGCCGGCGAACACGGCGCTGCCGCCCACCTGGATCCCCGCCTGCTCCACGCCCGACGGGTTGCGGCCCAGCAGCACGCCGTACAGCACGTTCAGCCCCAGGTTGGCGTTCTGCGCCCGCTGCAGCTGCTCGATGCTGTGCCGCTCGGCCACGTGCCCCACCTCGTGGGCCAGCACGCCCGCCAGCTCCGACACGTTGTCGGCCCGCTCGATGATGCCCCGGTTGATGTAGACGTAGCCGCCGGGAAGGGCAAAGGCGTTGACAACGTCGGAGTTCACCACGTAGAAGTTGTACCGGATTCCGCGCGGGTCCGCGATCTGCGCGATCTGCTGGCCGATCTGGTTCACGTAGTTGAGCGTGGCCTGGTCGTTCAGCATCGGCATCTGCCGATTGATCTGGCGCGAATAGTCGGCGCCGATCGCAACCTCCTGCTGCGTGCTTACCTGCGGGGCACATCCGGCGGCCACACCCGCGCCGCCCAGGCAGCCCACCACCGCAAGGCGGCGGAACGTTTGTGCAAATGCTTGTGCCATATGCTTCTCCGATGCGCTGATGTGTGAAGCGTTGAGCCCCCCCGAAAGGCAAAAGGCGGACCAAGGTGGGGCCTCGTGCTGAGCCGCCGCGAACAGTCCCTCATCCGTTCCCTCCGCCAGCGCAAGACGCGGCAGGCGGAGGGGCTCTTTCTGGCCGAGGGCGTCCGGGCCGTGGAGGACCTGCTCGCCTCGCCGCTCCCCGTGCGCCTGGCCGTCGCCTCGTCCTCCCTGGGGGACACGCCCAGGGGACAGGCACTGATGCATCTGCTTGCAGGGAAAGGAGTTGTGATTCGCGAGACGGACGACCGCACGCTGGCCGCCCTTGCGGATACGGAGACGCCGCAGGGGATCCTGGCCGCCGCCTCCATCCCTTCCACCGGGCTGGACGCGCTGGGGATGGACGCCGATCCCGCCGTCCTCCTCGTCCTCGACGCCGTGCAGGACCCCGGCAACTTCGGCACGCTGGCGCGCACGGCGGAGGCGCTGGGTGCGGTCGGCCTGGTAGCCCTGCCGGGGACGGTGGATCCCTGGAATCCCAAGTCCGTCCGCGCGGCCATGGGCTCCACCTTTCGCCTTCCCGTCGTGGAGGCGGAATGGGACGCGCTGGCGCCGTTTCTCCAGGCGCAGGGGGCGCAGACGCTGGCCGCCGTCGTGGGCGGGGCGCCCCTGGGGGAGCCTCGTCCGCGCCGCGCCGCGCTCGTGCTGGGGAACGAGGGCGCGGGTGTGGGGGATGAGACGCGCGCCCACGCCCATCGCGCCGTGGGCATCCCCTTGCGCGGCCGCGCCGAGTCGCTGAACGTGGCCGCCGCCGGCGCCATCCTGCTCCACGACCTTCTCCGCTGAACGCGATCCCTGATTCGATGGAAATCCTCCTGATGGTCTACGCCGGCATCGTCGGCGCCTGCGTGGGCTCGTTCCTGAACGTCTGCGTCTACCGGTGGCCTGAGGACAAGTCGGTCGTCTCCCCGCCGAGCGCCTGCCCCGCCTGCGGAACGCGCATCCGCTGGTACGACAACGTGCCCGTCCTCGGCTGGCTGTGGCTGCGGGGCAAGTGCCGGGCGTGCGGCAACCGCATCTCCATCCAGTATCCCCTGGTGGAATTGTTCACGGCCCTGCTGTGGGTGATGGCGGTGTGGCGCTTCGGGTGGGACTGGCAGGCGCTGGCCACGGCGCTGTTCTTTACCATCCTGCTGGGGATCGCGCTGTCGGACGCGGCCACCTACATCATCCCGGACCAGTTCACCATCGGCGGAACGGTGCTGGGGCTGGCGCTCTCGTTCGCGCCGGGGGGGATCGAGCCCATGCGGTCGTTCATCGGCGCGGCGGTGGGGTTCGGGGTGCTGTGGCTGGTGGCGGTGCTGGGCGAGTGGGCGTTCAAGAAGGAGGCGATGGGGGGCGGCGACATCAAGATGATGGCCATGGTGGGCGCGTTCCTGGGCCCCTGGGGCGTGCTGCTGACCCTGTTCCTGGGCGCGCTGTTCGGCACGCTGATCTTTGCGCCCATCAGCATGAAGACGGGCAAGCTGGTGCCGTTCGGGATCTTCCTGGCCGTGGGCGCCGCCATCACGGAGCCCTTTGGCCAAGCCATGATCGACTGGTACGTGCGGAGCTTTTTGGGGGGATGAGTGGGGGCGGGGGAGGGCGGATCGCGTGATGCGGACGGCGTGATGCGGATCGTGCGATGCGGTGTGTGATGCGGACGGCGTGATGCGGATGGCGGGATGCGGATCGTGCGATGCGGTGTGTGATGCGGGTTGATACGGGGAATCCAGAGGCGAGCGCCGGTCGGAAGTGCGGAGTTCCGGTGGCGGGCCCCGGCGAATGAAATGAATTCGCGGCTCTGAAACCGCGATGTCGGCCTTCGCCGACAGGTCCGGCACGGGTGAGTGCCGTGGGGTACGCCCAATTCCCTGAGGAAGCGCTCGCGCGGTGCCTGCCCGTGCACACCATCCGCCCGCGACCGAACGATCTACCGCTCCGCGTACCGCGTCGAATTTGCGGCCGGGCCTGACTTTCGGAGCGGTTGAAGCCCCGTTCGGTGATGCGCAAGCATCGCCGAACGGGGCTTCTGGCTTTGCGACCCTGTGGCATGGCGGGATTCCGCTTCATGCGTTGGGCGTCGCCGGTGCACCGAGTCCGCGCAGGCGGACTTCGTGTCGTTGTTGCGGCGAATTCATTCGCTCTGCCCCGGCGGGTCTGGCCTCACCCGCCGTTCCGCCTCACCCGCCGATCCGCATCACCCGCCGATCACCCGCCGTCCGCGCGCTCCGCTCCGAACCGCTCGATCCCGAACGGCGCCACGTCCGCGCACCACTCGCCGCGCGCCAGCAGGGCGCCGACGCGCTCCCCGGTGAGCGGGGCGAGGAGGATGCCGTTGCGAAAGTGGCCCGCGGCGTAGACCAGGTTGGGCACGTCGGGATCGGCGCCCAAGATGGGAAAGCCGTCCGGGGTGCCGGGGCGCAGGCCGCTCCACGCCTCCGCCAGCGGCGCGTGCTCCAGCGCGGGCGCGATCTCCACGGCCCCGTCGATCAAGCGGCGCAGCCCCCACGGCGTCACGGCCTTGCGGTCACCCGTGCGCTCCACGGTCGCGCCGGCGATCACGCGGCCGCTCGCGCGCGGCACCAGGTAGCAGCGCGGCGAATCCACCACGTGGCGAAAGAGCGGCGGCACGGTCTCCAGCGCCAGCAGCTGCCCGTGCACCGGCTCCACGGGAAGCGGCCGCGGCAATCCATCCAGCCGCCCCGCCCACGCGCCCCCCGCCAGCACCACGGCGCCCGCCCTCACCCGCTCCCCGCCCGCGCACTCGATTCCGGTCGCGCGATCGCCCTCGCGCAGCAGGCGGACGGCGTGCACCCCCAGGCGGAACTCCGCGCCCGCGCGGCCCGCGGCGGACCAGAGCGCGGCGCCCAGCGCGCGGCTGTCCACCTGGTGGTCGCCGGGAAAGCGCAGCGCCATCCGCACCTCCGCCGACAGCGCCGGCTCCGCCTCGCGCGCCTCGTCCGCCGTCATCCGCTCCACGGGGAGGCCCGCGGCGGACTGCCAGGTCCAGCGTTCGCGCAGCTCCGCCTCGTCCGCCTCGCGCAGGGCCACCACGAGCGTCCCGGCATCCGCGTAGGCGACGTCCGCGCCCGTCTCCTCGCGCAGGGCGGCGGTGTGTGCGGGAAACATCTCCCGCGCGGCCAGCAGCAGGTCCAGGAACGGCCCCGGCCCGTCCGCCTCGGCCAGGGGCGACAGCATCCCCGCGGCGGCCCACGACGCCTCCATCCCCGGCGTGCCCCGCTCCAGCACCACGACGGAAAGCCCGTCGCGGGCGGCGCGGCGGGCGATGGCGCATCCGATCACTCCCCCGCCCACGATCAGCACGTCGGCGCTCGTTCCGTTCATCGATCCCACGCTCGTGCGGGGCTCCTGGAAAAGATGGGCCTCACGCAGAGACGCAGAGGCACGGAGAGAGAAGGGAGCGAGAAAAGAAAGGAGGGAACGGCGGCCGGCCGGTCCCCTCTCTCGTTCTTCTCCTCTGCGTCTCCGCGTCTCTGCGTGAGGCGCGTTTCTGCGAATCAGCGGTCGTGCGCCGCGCCCGCTACTCCGGCGCGGTCTCCGTGAGGTACGCCTCGAACAGGCGCACGGCGTGCTCCACGTCGCGCGGGTCCACGGCCTCGAACGGGGAGTGCGAGTAGCGGATGGGCGGCGCCACCAGCAGCGTCTCCATCCCCTGGCGGACCAGGTGCGCGCCGTCGGACGAGTAGTGGTAGAGGACGAGGTCCTGCACGGGGATCTCGTGCTTCTCCGCCACGGCCCGCAGCTCGGCGATGAGCCGCCGCGAGTAGTGCACGCTGGAGTCGCGGTGCACCAGCGCCGGCCCGCCGCCCAGGCGGATGGGGACGTGCGCCTCCATCACCGTGGGGATGTCGCCCGCCAGGCCGTTGTCGATGATGAAGCCCACGTCGAACTCCCGCCCGCCGCGGGCCACGCTGCTGGCCCCCACCATCCCGATCTCCTCCTGCACCGTGAGCGCCAGCGTCACGTCGAAGCGCGGCTTCTTCGCCGCCAGCCGGCGCGACAATTCCACCAGCAGCGCCACGCCCAGCCGGTCGTCCATGGCCTTGCCCACCAGCAGGCGGCCCACGCGCTGGATGCCGGGATCCCACACCATCCGCGTGCCCACGCGGATGCCCGCCTCCGCCGCCTCGGCCGCCGTGAGCCCCACGTCGATGAACAGGTCGTCCCACCCCAGCTTGGTCCGGTCGCGCTGGTCCGGCGTCAGGGCGTGCCCCGTGGTGGTGGCCATGACGCCGGGGAGGGGGCCGCCCTCCGCCAGCACGCGAAAGCGGTGGCCGATGAAGTAGGGAAAGGAAAAGGTGTCGCGCTCGCCGGGAAGTACGCGCAGAAAGCCGTCCGCCGTGATGGAGCGCACGATGAGCGACAGCTCGTCCGCGTGGGCGGCCAGCAGCACGCGCGGCCCGGGGCCGGGCATGTGCAGCAGCAGGTTGCCCACGGCCGTGCGGGTCACCTCGCCGCGCCCCTCCCACTCGCGGGCGACCCAGTCCGTCACCGCCTCTTCCTGCCCCGTGGGCCCGGGCAGGTCGCACAGGGTGCGCAGAAGCTCTTCCATGGGGTCCATGGCCTGCGGATGGGAGGGCGCCGCCGTCTCGGGCGCGGCTGCCGCAAGACGGGCGCCGCGCGACGGCGTGTGCGGCGCGGTGATCGCCTGGTATGCGTCGGCCTCCAGCCGCGCGTCGGGGGCCCCGTCCCGCGTCCTGAAGTCGCTCATGGCTCCTTGCCTCCGGTGTGCCCCGCGTCCGCCGCTCCAATCCCCTGCGCCAGGTAGGCGCGCGACAGCTCCACGTAGTGCTCCGCGCTGGTGCGGATCCAGCGCAGCGACTCGCCCTCCAGCTCCTTCTTGACCTTTGCCGGCGTCCCCGCGGCCAGCGTGCGGGGCGGGATCGTGGCGCCCTGTCCCACCACGGCCCCGGCTGCGATCAGCGCCTCCTCGCCCACCGTGGCCTGCTGCAGCACCACGGCGTTCATCCCGATCAGGGCCCGCGCGCCCACCACGCAGCTTTCCAGGACGGCGCCGTGCCCCACCGTCACGTCCGGGCCGATGATCGTGGGCCCCTGCCGGCTCACGTGGAGGACGACGTTGTCCTGGATGCTCGTCCGGGCCCCCACGCGGATCTCGAACTCCGGCTCGTCGCCGCGGATCACGGCGCCAAACCACACGCTCGCCTCCGCCTCCACCGTCACGTTGCCGATGACCACGGCGTTGGGCGCGATGAAGGCCGTGGGGTGGATGCGGGGATGGATGCCGCCAAAGGGAAGAAGGATGCCCATCACGCGTCTCCGCCCGGGAGGGATGCGTCTTCGCCCAGGATGGAGGCCAGGCGCGCCCCGTCCACGTTGCTCCCCGTGAGGACGACGGCCGCGGGCCCGTCCTGGATGGCCCCGTCCAGCACCGCCGCCACCGCCACCGCCGCCGATCCTTCCGCCACGATCCCCTCCTCCTCGTAAAGCAGCCGCATGGCGCGCCGCACGGCCGCCTCGGACACCACCACGATCCGGTCCACCACCCGCGCCGCCAGCGCCAGGCTCCGGTCGTCCACGTCCCCCGACAACCCCTCGCACAGCGTGGCGCCGTAGGGCGGGGAGACGAGACGGCCGGCCTGCAGCGAGGCGTGCATCCCCCGCGTCTCCTCCGTCTGCGCGCCCACGACGCGGATCCCCGTGCCCAGGGCCCCCGCCGCGATCCCGATCCCCCCGGCGAGCCCCCCGCCCCCCACGGGGACGACGATGGTGCGCACCTCCGGCAACTCCTCCACGATCTCCAGCCCCACCGTCCCCTGGCCCGCGACCACGGCCGGGTCGCTGAAGGCGTGGACGAAGGTGGCGCCCGTCCGTCTCGCGTGCGTCTCGGCCGCGTGGTGCGCCTCGTCGTAGCCGCCCGGGACCTCCCGCAGCTCCGCCCCCCAGCGGGCAATGCGCCGCTTCTTGGCGTCCGGCGCGCTCGCGGGGACGAAGACGACGGCCGCCGCGCCCAGCAGCGATGCCGCCAGGGCCACCCCCTGCCCGTGGTTTCCCGCGGACGCCGTCACCAGCCCCCGCGCGCGCGCCTCGGGGGAAAGGGAGGCGATGGCGTTGTAGGCGCCCCGCAGCTTGAACGATCCCGTGCGCTGCTGGGTTTCGAGCTTGAGGTAAACGTCTGATCCAGCGATGCCGGACAGCCAGGGCGAGCGCTCCAGGGGCGTACGGCGCGCCACCCCCCGCAGCCGCCGGGCCGCGGCCAGCACGTCCGCCGCCGTGGGAAAGTCCGTGAAGGAATCCGGGTCCCGGTGCACGGGCGGCTCCGCCACGGCCGGAGCGGCGCCCTGGGAATGGAACGTGCGCGCGGCGGCGGGCCTGTTCAAGGCAGACGGAAGGTGGCGGTGCGCTCCACCGGGTGGCTGGTGGAGGTGAGCCACGCCCGTGCGGTCAGCTCGCCGCGCGCCGTCCCGCCGGGGACCCACGCCTCCGTGTAGGTGCGCGTCTCGCCCGGGGCCAGCGTCTCGTCGCGCAGGGCCTGCATGAACTGCTTGTCGGCGGACCAGCTCCACAGGGTCTCGCCCCCGCGCAGCACGGCGAAGTCGTACGTCTGCCCGGAGGAAAAGGCGATCCGCAGGGGGCCGGGGGCGGCGTTGGTCACCTGCAGCGTCATCCGCACGGTGTCGCCCGCCGTCTCCACGGACAGCGACGAGGCCAGCTCCGCGGAGGCGGCATCCCCGCCGGGCGCGGACGGCCCGCCCTGCGCGGGCGGGGGGACAGGCGTGCAGGCGGCGGCCAGCAGGGCGGCGGCGAGTACGGCGATGCGGCGGACGGGCATTCGGGTGCTTCCGGCAGGGGCGAGGGCCGCGGGGCGGCCGCCGAGCGGACGTTCGACCGCTTCGGCCGCTCACGTGCGGCAAATTAGACGCCAGCGAGAATCGGCGTCAAGCAAGGATTTCATCGTTCCGTAACCTGCTTGCGAAAAATTTCACAAGCTCCTATATTGGGCGCGCCGACACACCCCGGAGAGCAAGGCGAATGGCAAAGATCCCGTCCGATCCGCTGCATCCGCGGCCCCGCTCCGGCGGGCCCGAGGCGGGCGAGATGATGGGGGTGGGGCTGCAGTTCGCCGCTTCCATCCTCCTCTTTCTGTTCCTGGGGATGTGGGCGGACCGGCGGCTGGGGACGGACCCGTGGCTGCTGATCGCCGGGGTGTTCATCGGCGGCGGGGCGGGCTTCTGGTCCCTCTACCACCGGCTGGTGGTGGCGCCCCGGGCAAAGGACGCCGAGAAGAAGAACGAGAGGACGAAGTGAAGCGGGGCCTTGTCTACACCGCCGCGGCGCTGGCCGTGGCCGCCGTCATCGCGCTGATCGGGCTGGGGCTGGCGCCGCAGTACCGCGAGGGCGTGCTGGCGGGCGCCGTCATCGGAGCCGTGGTGCAGGTGGCCGTGTTCTGGCTGTTCTTCGTCTGGCTGTACCCGGACCGTGGCTGGCACGGCTACGGACTGGGCCTGCTGGTGCGGCTGGCGGTTTTTGCCGTGGCCGCGTTCGTGGTGGTGCCGCAGGCGGGACTTCCCCTGGCGGCCACGCTGTTCTCGCTCGTGGGCGTGTTCTGGCTGACGACCATGCTGGAGCCGGTGTTTCTCAAGACGCGTACGTCGAACCCGACGCAAGGATGAAGCTCAACCTCGCGCTGCTGGCGCTGCTGATTTCCGCCGCCCCCGCCGCGGCCCAGGACCATGGCGCCCCCAATCCGCCCGCCGAGGCCACGGCGGCCCAGTCCCCCGGCTCCGAGCACGGAGAGCCGGGCGGCGGGGCCCTGCACCAGGCCGCGCAGGCCGGGCAGGAGCACGCCGCCGCGCAGGCGGAGGGCGGGCACGCCGAGTTCGATGCCATGCACCACATCGAGGACGCGCGCTACCTGGACTTTTCGCCGATGTACTTCATCGGCGACCATGGCAAGGTGCACCTGCCCGCCGAGGGCAGCTGGATGGTGGGTCCCCTGGACATGACGCCCACGCGCCACGTGGTGTTCCTGGCCATCGCCGCCCTCATCATGCTGGCCATCTTCATCCCCGCGGGGCTCGCGGCCCGGCGGCGCGAGGCGGGGCACGGTCCGGGGCGCAAGCGGCACAACGCCATCGAGGCGGCGGCGCTGTACATCCGCGAAGAAGTGGTGATGCCCAACATCGGGCACGGCGGCGAAAAGTACGCCGGGTACCTGATCACGCTCTTCTTCTTCATCCTGATCACCAACCTGCTGGGGCTGGTGCCGTTCGGCGCCACGGCCACGGCCAACATCGCCGTCACGGCGGGGCTGGCCCTGATCACGTTCATGGTGGTGGAGGTGTCGGGGATGGTGGCGCTGGGGCCCATGGGCTACCTCAAGACCATCGTCTTCATCCCGCACGGGCTGCCCAAGGCGCTCATCCCCATCATGGCGCTGATCATGATCCCGGTGGAGATCCTGGGCAAGCTGGCCAAGCCGTTCGCCCTGGCGGTGCGTCTGATGGCCAACATGATGGCCGGCCACATCGTGCTGCTGTCGCTGTTCGGCGTGGCGCTGATGTTCGGCGGCGTGCTGATGGCGGGCCCGTGGATCATGGCCCTGGCGCTGATGTTCCTGGAGATCTTCGTGGCGTTCCTGCAGGCCTACGTGTTCGTGGTGCTCACGAGCGTGTTCATCGGGATGATCCGGCACGCGCACTGACGAGAACTGCGGGTTACGGGGGACAGGTTACAGGTTACAGCCTGCAACTGCAGGGAATCGGGAGCAGGGAATAGAGAATGGCGGGCAACGGCGAGGGAGGGACGGTCATCCAGTGCAGCTGCTGCCTGTAACCTGTCCCCTGTAACCTGTAACCCGCAGTTCTTTCGACAAATGGCCCGCGGAGCGCCGCAAGCTCCGCCGGCGGGGAAAACGCTCGACCCCCGCCGCATGTACCCGGGAGCAAAGGGCGCCCCGGGGAGGCGTGTGGCGGACCCGTCCGCCGTTTCAGCGCCGCGGCCCCGCGCCGCCGAGCACAGGCCCATGACCTGACGGATTTTTTCTTCTACGGAGACACTGACATGCAGGCTGAAATCGGATCGCTGGCCAACGGCCTTATGGGCGCCGGCCTGGGCGCCGGCCTCGCCATCATCGGCGCGGGCCTGGGCATCGGCCTCATCGGCCGCGGCGCCACCGAGGGCATGGCCCGCCAGCCGGAGATCGCCGGCAACATCCAGACCGCCGGCATCATCCTGGCCGCCCTCATCGAGGGCGCCACGTTCTTCGCCCTGATCGTGTGCCTGCTCATCAACGGCACCGTCAACGGCGCGCTGGGCTGAGCGCGGTTTCGCGGCGGGAAGGCGGGCCACCCGGCCCGCCTTCCCGGCCTTTCTTTCTGATGGTTGAACGACAGCTGAGCCTGCTGAACATGACTCGGAAGCCGTGGGCCCTGGTGCCCGCCCTGCTGCTGGTGAGCGCCGCGCCGCTCCATGCCGCCGAAGAAGGCGGTGGCGGACCGCTGGACATCAACGTCGCGCTCATCATTTGGACGCTGCTGATCTTCGGCATCGTGCTGGCCGTCCTGTCGCGCACCGCCTGGCCCAACATCCTGGGGGCTGTGGAGCGCCGCGAGACGCACATCCGCGAGCTGCTGGCCGGCGCCGAGCGCGACCGCGCCGAGGCCGCCACGCTGGCCGCCGAGAACCGCCGGCTGATGGAGGAGACCCGCGCCCGCACGCAGGAAGCCATCGCCGAGGCCCGCGGCCAGGCCGAGACCATGCGCGCCGAGGTGCTGGAGGCGTCGCGCCGCGAGCAGCAGGAGATGCTCGAGCGCGCCCGCCGCGACATCGCCGCCGAGCGCGAGGTGGCCCTGGACAGCGTGCGCCGCGACGCCGTGGAGCTCGCCATCCGCGCGGCCGAAAAGCTGGTGCGCCGCTCGCTCGACGCCGAGGACAACCGCCGCCTGGTGCGCGAGTTCCTGGGCCAGGTGGGCGAGCCGGCGGCGAGGGTCTGAGCCGTGCGCGCCGAGATCATCGCCCGCAACTATGCCGAGACGCTGCTGACCCTGGCCGAGCGCCAGGGCCCCGACGGGCTCGAGGCGTTCGGGCAGGCCGCCGATGCGCTGGCGGCGCTGGTGCAGGGCGATCCGCGCATGAAGCAGTTCCTGGAAACGCCCCGCATCACCGCCGACGAGAAGAAGCGGGCGCTGCAGCTGGCCCTGGCCGGCCGCGCGCCGGAGATGTTCATCCGCTTCGTGATGGTGCTCACGGACAAGCGGCGCCAGGCGCTGCTGCCGGAGATCGCCGCCGCGTACCGCGCGCTGGTGGACGAGCGGATGGGGCGGGTGCGGGTGAAGGTCACCATCAGCCACGAGCCCGACGCCGCCCTGCAGGCGGAGATCGGCAACTCGCTGGCGGACCGCCTGGGCAAGACGGTGATTCCCACCTTCACGGTGGATCCCGAGCTGCTGGGCGGAATGGTGGTGCAGGTGGGTGACCAGATCCTGGACGGATCCCTGCGCACCCGGGCGGCCCAGCTGCGCCGCCGGCTGCTGGCGGTGGACCTGCCGCCCCTGGCCACGGCGCCCGCGGCGGTCTGACGGACGGAACGGCGGCGACGCGGCGCTCCCGGAGCGCGCCGCCGCCGGATTGAGACGTGGGGAACTTGTCTACGATGGTCCAGCTGCCCCCGGCGGGCAACTTGGTACTTGGCACTAGGTACTCGGTCACTCCAGCGGCACGCTGGACCTTGAGCAGAGGATAAACGAGATGGCGACGGTCGATTCCCAGCTTCGCGCAAGCGAGATCAAGAACGTGCTGCTCGGCGAGATCGAGCGGTACGAGGACGCCCTGCAGGCCGAGCAGGTGGGCTCGGTGCTCGAGGTAAAGGACGGCATCGCGCGCGTCTACGGCCTCATGGGCACCATGTCCAGCGAAATGCTCGAGTTCACCGCCGGCGAGACGGGCGAGATCATCACCGGGCTGGCGCTGAACCTGGAAGAGGACAACATCGGCGCCGTGGTGCTGGGCGACTGGACCGTCCTGCACGAGGGCGACCAGGTGCGCCGCACGGGCCGCGTGCTCGACATTCCCGTGGGCCCCGCCTACCTGGGCCGCGTGGTGAACCCGCTGGGCGAGCCCATCGACGGCAAGGGCCCCATCGCCAGCGTGGCGCGCCGCCAGGTGGACATCGTGGCCCCGGGCATCGTGCTCCGCAAGCCGGTGGGCGAGCCCATGCAGACGGGCCTCAAGGCCATCGACGCCCTGATCCCCATTGGCCGCGGCCAGCGCGAGCTCATCATCGGCGACCGCGGCACGGGCAAGACGGCCATCGCCATCGACACCATCATCAACCAGAAGGGCCAGGGCGTCATCTGCGTGTACGTCGCCATCGGCCAGAAGGCGTCGACGGTGGCGGGCGTGGTGCAGCGGCTCACGAACGCGGGCGCCATGGACTACTCGATCGTGGTGGCGGCCACGGCGTCGGACCCGGCCCCCATGCAGTACATTGCGCCGTACGCGGGCACCGCGCTGGCCGAGTACTTCATGTACACCAAGAACGAAGAGGGCAAGGGCGCGCCCACCCTGTGCGTGTACGACGACCTGTCCAAGCAGGCCGTGGCCTACCGGCAGATGTCGCTGGTGCTGCGCCGTCCCCCGGGGCGCGAGGCGTACCCGGGCGACGTGTTCTACCTGCACAGCCGCCTGCTGGAGCGCGCGGCCAAGCTGAGCGACGCCGAGGGCGGCGGATCGCTCACCGCGCTGCCCATCATCGAGACGCAGGCCGGCGACGTGTCGGCGTACATCCCCACGAACGTGATCTCCATCACGGACGGGCAGATCTTCCTGGAGAGCAACCTGTTCTACTCCGGCGTCCGTCCGGCGGTGAACGTGGGCATCAGCGTGAGCCGCGTGGGCGGCTCGGCGCAGATCAAGGCCATGAAGAAGGTGGCCGGCAAGCTCAAGGGCGAGCTGGCGCAGTACCGTGAGCTGGAGGCGTTCGCCGCCTTTGGCTCGGAGCTGGACGCGGTGACGCAGCGCCAGCTGGCGCGCGGCGCCCGCTCGGTGGAGGTGCTCAAGCAGGGGCAGTACGCGCCGGCGCCCGTGGAGCACCAGGTGGCGATCATCTACGCGCTCACCAACGGCTACCTGGACGGGGTGGACCTGCCGCAGGTCAAGGCGTGGGAGCGCGACTTCCACGTGTACCTGCGCACGCAGCACCCGCAGGTGCTGGACGCCATCCGCACCACGCGCGACCTGGGCGGCGACACCGAGGCGGCGCTCAAGGCGGCCATCGAGCGCTACGCGGAGCTGTTCGCGGACCCGCACTCGCCGGTGGGCACGGACGACTACCACCAGAGCCCCATCCTGCACGAGACGGACGCCAACCGGCGGATGTCGGAGGAGCAGCTGCGGATGTCGTCCAAGCCGGAGACCAACGCGCAGGGCGCGCGGCAGTCGTACTGAAGTGCGTGAGTGCGGAAGTGCGTGAGTGCGGAAGTTCCGACGCTCACGTACTCCCGCACTAACGCACTAACGCACTCACGCACTGATCACCACGGCGTGCGTCTTTCGATAAGAGCCTGACATGGCCAAAGCCAGAGAACTAAAGGGCCGCATCCGCTCGGTCCAGAACACGCGCAAGATCACGCGGACGATGGAGATGGTCTCCACGTCCAAGCTCAAGCGCGCGCAGGACCGGGTGGAGGCCGCGCGCCCGTACGCCGAGCGGCTGGCCGCCGTCATCGGGCGGCTGCTCACGCCGGAGCTGGCGGCGCGCTACCCGCTGCTGCGCCAGCCCGGCACCGTGCGCAACGCGGCCGTGCTGCTCATCACCAGCAACCGCGGCCTGGCGGGCGCCTTCAACGCCAACCTCATCCGCGAGGCGCGTGGGCTGCTGCTGCGCCTGCGGGCCGAGGGCGCCAACGCCGAGCTGCACGCGTCGGGCAAGAAGGGCATCCAGTTCTTTCGCTTTGCGGGCGAGCAGCTGCAGACGGCCGTGAGCGACATCGGCGACAAGCCGAGCGCGGCCGACGCCGAGCGGCTGGTGGACGCGCTCACGCAGCGCTTCATCGACGGCGACCTGGACGCGGTGTACGTGGTGTACGCCAAGTTCAACTCGGCGCTCAGCACGCCGCCCACGACGATGAACCTGCTCCCCGTCGTCCCGCCCGAGGGCAGCGACACGGGCGACGCGGACTACATCCTGGAGCCCGGCGCGGACGAGATCCTGGGGCGCATCCTTCCCCTGTACGTGCGCAACAGCGTGTACCGCGCGCTGGTGGAGACGAGCGCGGCGGAGCACGGCGCGCGGCGCACGGCCATGAAGAACGCCACGGACAACGCGGGCGACCTGCTCGAGGACCTGACCCGCACCTACAACCGCATCCGCCAGGCGGCCATCACGCAGGAGATCGCCGAGATCGTCGGCGGTGCGGCGGCGCTGGAATAACATGCGATCCACGACCAAGGAGAACGATACATGGCAGCCATTGCCCCCGAGCGGGCCACCGTGCCCGCGGGCACGCTCAACGTGGGCCGCGTGGTGCAGGTCATCGGACCCGTCATCGACGCGGAGTTCTCGGGAATGCTTCCCGAGATCTACAACGCCCTCGTCATCGACCAGCCGGCCGCCGACGGGCGCCCCGCGCTCAAGGTGACGCTCGAAGTGCAGCAGCACATCGGCCGCAACCAGGTGCGCGCCGTGTCCATGCAGCCCACCGACGGCGTGGTGCGCGGCATGGAGATCACCGACACGGGCGCCTTCATCAGCGTGCCCGTGGGCGCCGCGGCGCTGGGCCGCATCACCAACGTGCTGGGCGAGCCCGTGGACGAGCGGGGCGACATCCCCGCGTCCGCGGAGCGCTGGCCCATTCACCGCGACGCGCCCCAGTTCGTGAACCTGGAGAGCACCACCGAGGTGCTGGAGACGGGCATCAAGGTCATCGACCTGCTCACCCCGTACGTGAAGGGCGGCAAGATCGGCCTCTTCGGCGGCGCGGGCGTGGGCAAGACGGTGGTCATCCAGGAGCTCATCCACAACATCGCCATGGGGCACGGCGGCCGCTCGGTGTTCGCCGGCGTGGGCGAGCGCACCCGCGAGGGCACCGACCTGTGGCTGGAGTTCCGCGAGGCGGGGCTCATCAAGGACGACAACCTTCCCGAGTCGTCCGTGGCCCTGGTGTACGGGCAGATGAACGAGCCGCCGGGCGCCCGCCTGCGCGTGGCCCTGGCCGGGCTGACGGTGGCGGAGTACTTCCGCGACGTGGAGAAGCAGGACGTGCTGTTCTTCGTGGACAACATCTTCCGCTTCACCCAGGCCGGCTCCGAGGTGTCCGCGCTGCTGGGCCGCATGCCGTCGGCCGTGGGCTACCAGCCCACGCTGGCCACGGAGATGGGCGGCCTGCAGGAGCGCATCACCTCCACCCGCGACGGCTCCATCACGTCGGTGCAGGCCATCTACGTGCCCGCCGACGACCTCACGGACCCGGCGCCCGCCACGGCGTTCGCGCACCTGGACGCCACCACGGTGCTCAGCCGCGCGCTCACGGAGATCGGCATCTACCCGGCCGTGGACCCGCTGGACTCCACGTCGCGCATCGTGGACCCGCAGTTCATCGGCGAGCGCCACTACAACGTGACGACGGCCGTGCAGCGCATCCTGCAGCGCTACAAGGAGCTGCAGGAGATCATCGCCATCCTGGGCATGGACGAGCTGTCGGAAGAGGACAAGGTCACGGTGGGCCGCGCCCGCCGCCTGCAGCGCTTCCTCTCCCAGCCGTTCCACGTGGCCGAGCAGTTCACGGGCACGCCGGGCGCGTACGTGAAGCTGTCGGAGACCATCGAGTCGTTCGAGCGGGTGGTGGCGGGCGAGTTCGACCACCTGCCGGAGCAGGCGTTCTACATGGTGGGCGGCATCGAGGGCGCGCTGGAGAAGGCCCGCAAGCTCGAGGCGGGCGGCTGATGGCGGCCCCGGCGGCGGGCACGGGCGCCGGCGCCCTGCACGTGGTGGTGCTCTCGCCCGAGCGCACGGTGTTCGAGGGCACGGCCGACCAGGTGATCGCGCCGGCCCTGAACGGCTCCCTGGGCATCCTGCGCGGCCACGCGCCGCTCATGGCGCTGCTGGGCGAGGGAAGCCTGCGCATCACCAGCGGGGGGCAGGAGTCGCGCTACACGGTGTCGGGCGGCTTCCTGCAGGTGGCCGACAACCAGGTCACCGTCCTGAGCGAGCGGGCCGAGGCCGCGTAATCGGCGCCGTCCGCTTGGGCGGCTGATGGATGGAAACCGGCCCCCGCTGCCTTTCGAGGCGGCGGGGGCCGGAACGTTTACACCGTGTCCCTTTCTTTTTGCGCAACAATATCTATGTTGCATGCAAACACTCTCCGCGGATCGCGCAATGACGTCGCGCGGACGCACCCCTTGCGAGGAGGCTCCATGAAGCTGAACCCCGACGAGCTGGTCGTCACGTCGTTCGAGCCGGTCGATCCCGCGGGCGAGGCGGACCAGGTGATGGCCACGTACCCGTGCGACCCCACGCAGGCCACGCGGTGCTACATCTGTCCGGTGCGCACGCAGGACTGCTACTGAGCCCCGGGTCGAGGAGAGGGGTGATTTAGCCGAATCCCGGGGAGCTGGAGATCGTCTCGTTCCCCACGGACCAGGCGGACGTCCTGGCGCCCGTCGTGGACACCGGCCATCCCACGCCGCAGACGTACTGTTTCGTCTGCGGCTGATCCCATCGCACGAGGAGAAACGCCCCATGAAGCTCAACCCCGAGGACCTGATCGTCACCTCGTTCGACACGGGCGACCAGGACGCGGTGCTGCCCACCATCGGGCCGCAGGATCCCACGCCGGACACCGGGTGCCGCTGGTGCCCGCCCGCGAGCGACGGCTGCCTGTAATCAACGCCCGCGGCGGGTCCCATGCCGGCACCCGCCGCCGTTTTCGTCCACCGTCCCCATCCAGGAGCACGACATGAAGCTGAATCCCGACGATCTCGTGGTGACCTCGTTCGATACGATGGACGCCGCGGCCGAGGCGGAGCTGGCGCAGGCCACGTACCCGTGCACCGCCTTTCCCACGCCGGCCACGCGGTGCTTCATCTGCCCGCCGGCCACGTCGGACTGCGCCTAACCGTCCACGGCAGGAGCCGACGATGAAGCTGAAGCTCGAATCGCTGGTGGTCACGTCGTTCGACACGACGGCCGGCGCGGACGCGGCGGCCCCCTTTGGCACGGAGAGCCCCGTGTGCCCCACGCCCAACACGGCGTGCTTCGTCTGCGACCCGACCGTGCACAACTGCGCCTGACGCGCGGATCCCTTTCTCACCCTTTCGCAGAGGAGCATCCCATGAAGCTGAATCCCGAAGAGCTGGTCGTGGTGACCTTCGAGACCTCGGACGAGGCCGCGGCGCTGCCGGGGACCATCGGCCCCAACCACCCGACGCCCGCGACGCGCTGCTTCGACTGCCCGGTGGCCCCTATCGGCGTCGACGGCTGACCGGACGGGCGGCCCTGCGCCGCCCGCGATCCACATCTACTCGCTGGGAGCTTCCATGAAGCTGAACCTCGATGACGTGATCGTGTCGTCGTTCGAAACGACCTTCGGCCGCACCGTGGGCCTGCCCACGACGGACGACCCCACGCCGGCCACCCGCTGCTTCGACTGCCCGGGCCAGCCGGTGGAGCCCGTGACCGACCCCGGCGCCGGCATCGGCTGACGTCGGCTGACATCGGCTGGGATGAAAGGCGGAGCCCGCGCGGGCTCCGCCTTTCGCCCCCCGACGCGGCCGCGAACGCGAACGGCGGTTCCGCGGCGCCGATACGCACCTTTCCCCCTCATTCCAGGGAGCGATCCGATGAAGCTAAATCCTGATGAGCTGGTCGTCTCGTCGTTCGAGACGGCGGAGAGCACGGCCGACATCGTGGGGCCGGGCGGGACGTACGATCCCACGCCCATGACGCGCTGCTACTGGTGCCCGCCCCCGACTATCGGCACCGAGCCCGGAACGGTCGTCATCGTGACCCAGTAGCCCCGTCCTGCTCCCCTCCGCGGGCGGGACGGCGCGTCCGGCCCGTCGGCGGGGAACCGCGGAGTTGACGCGGGCCCCATCCCCTCACCCCAAGAGCGATCCCATGAAGCTGAATCCCGAAGATCTGGCCGTCACGTCGTTCCAGACGTCCGAGTCCGACGCGCTGGCCGGCCCCGGCGGCACGTACAACCCGACGGCCATGACCTTTTGCTATTACTGCCCGCCGCAGACGTTCAACAACTGCCCCATCGGCACCGCGCCCGAGCCGGTGGTCATCGGGACCGTCTGAGCGGACTGCTGAACGGCACGACGTTCTTCGATCGGCCAGGAACGCGAAAGGGGAGCTCCGGCCGGGGCTCCCCTTTCGTCTGCGGGCGCGCTGCTTGCCGGAGTCGCGGAGGCGCCGACGTGCGCCACGTGCACTACCCTGACCGCAGGAGGGCCCATGAAGCTCGATCCGGACGACCTGGTTGTTTCCTCGTTCGAGACCTCGGACGAGGCGGAGGCGGTGCCGGAAAGCGTGCAGTCGTATCCGCCCATGTGCCCGCTGTATCCCACGCCCCACACGCGGTGCTTCTACTGCCCGCCGCCCACGCTGAACATCTGCCCGCTCACCGGCGGGGCCGAGTAGGCGGGGACACGTCCGCCTGGACGTTCACCGGGACACGAGAAAGGGGAGCCCGCGCGGGCTCCCCTTTCGTCGTCATCCGAAGATGCTTCGATTTCCCTCCTCGCGGACGGGACCGGTCGATTACAGCGATCCGTCCAGGTACAGGTCCACCCGCCATCCGGTGGGCGAGCGGAGGGCGCGCGACACGTCCAGGCGGATGAGGCCGTCCAGCACGCTGGCCCCCACGCCGGCGGAAAGCAGCGGCGGGTCGAAGTCCCAGCCGTCGCGCGGGCCGGCCCACCCCGCGTCGCTGAACAGCACCAGGCGCGCGGCGGGGAGCGGCGTGGCCACCTCCGCCCGCGCCCGCCAGAACGACTCGCCGCCCAGCAGCGCGCCCTCGTAGCCGCGCACCGTCGTCGTTCCCCCCAGGTACCACAGCCCCTGCAGCGGCACGTCGCCCGCGGACGTGCCCGCCGCCGCCTCCAGCGCCAGGGCAAAGCGGCCCAGCGAGGGCGCGCCCAGCCGCGCCGTCACCTGCCCGCGCCCGAACCCGAACGTGCCCGCCTGCCCCTCGGCCCACGAGCCCAGCGTGAGCCGGGCCGGCGACCGGTCGCCGCCGAACGTCCGCGCCAGGGCCAGCGAGGCGCCGGCCTGGTCCGCGCGCTGCGCCGGGCGCACGCCGCGGAACGGGTCCTCGTCCCAGGCGCGGGCCAGGGTGAGCTGCGTGGTGCGGCTCACGGGGTGCTGGTGCTCGCCAAACAGGCGCCACGCGTACGACCAGCGGCCCTGCCGCACGGGCTCGCTCGTCAGCTCGGCGCCGCTGGCGCGAAAGTAGTCCGCCTCGTCGCGGCCCAGCACCAGCGCGTTGAGCGATCCGCCCAGCGTGAGCGCCCGGCTGCCGGGATCGAACGTGGCCAGCCGCCGGTAGCCGCCCAGCCGCGTGCGCCGCGCCAGCGACTGGCGCGCGATCCCCAGCTCCGCGCTCACCTCGCGGTCGCCGGTGCCGATGCGCAGCTGCCCGTCCGCCGCCAGCGGCCCCCACGCCACGTCCGCCCGCGCGCCCAGCGACAGCGCCTCCACGCGGTTGTAGCGCAGCGCCGTCCAGCCCATCGTCAGCTCCGGGGCAAAGTCGCCCATGCTGCCGATGGAGGGATCCAGGACGCGGGCCAGCGACTCGATCTCCTCGCCGGTGATGAGCCGCGCGTTGCCGTCCGCCAGCGGGGGCGGCAGGTCCGGGCTCACCAGCAGGGCCGCCGAGTCCGCGGGCACGTCCACGCGCCAGCGGCGGCAGCGGTCGTTGCTGCAGTTGCAGGTCTCGCCGGCGGCCTTGGCCTCGTCGCGGCACACGCGCGCGGCCGTGGAATCCACCCGCTGCTGCGCCAGCACGGTGATGGGCGCCGTCTCGGGCACGGCGGCCGCCTGCACCTGGTAGTCCGAGTAGCTGCGCTCGTAGCGCACGGGAATGCCGGCCAGCACGCCCAGGGTGGCTTCCGCATCCACCGCGACCAGCCGCGGGAGCCAGAAGCGGCCCTGGAACAGCGCGTACTCCACGGTGACGTAGCGCACCTCGGCTTGGATGGCGCCGAAGGTGTTGAGCACCCGCGGCACGTCGTCGCCCGTGTCGCGCCGCAGGTCGAACGGACGTGCCGTCGTCAGCACGCTGCGCACGACGCCCTTGGTCTGCTCGTCGATCCACAGGGTGCCGCGCAGCAGCTCGAACTCGCGCCGGCGGGGGATGACCTCCAGCTGGATCAGCCGCAGACGCGAGCCGTCCGGGAGCCGCACGCTGCTGGTGTCGCCGGATCGGAAGCGGTAGTGCGCCTCGCTTCCCGGCCGCAGCGGGTCGATGGGATTTCCCACCTGGATGTTGACCTCCGTGCCCGCGCTGTCACGCCGCGTGCGGACGTCCGCCGGATCATCGTCGTCGTCCGCCTCGTCGTCGGAGTCCTGGCCCAGGCCCGCGTTGAACTGGAACAGGTTGAGCTGCAGCTCGTCCGGATCGAACGCCAGGCTGGTGACCTCGGACTGCAGGTCCTCGGGCACGGTGATGCCGCGGCTGGTGGAGGGCGAGGCTTCGCGCGCGCCCAGCACGCGCACCACGCCGGTCTGGCCACGCTGCCACTCGATGCGCACGGCCGTTTCGCGGCCAAAGAGCGTGCGCTCGCGGCTGGCGGCCGTAAGCCCGGCGTTCACGCGCTCGCGGGCCGTGACCTGGTACCGGTCGATGCTGCGCTCCACGCGGGCGCGGCGCTCGCGGGCGCCGCGCAGCAGGGTGGCGGCGCCGGGATCGAGATAGGCGGAGGCGGAATCCTGCGGTGTGGCCGCGGGGGCGGCCTGCGGGCCCTGGAGCAGCGCGGCCAGGGCAACGGCGATCAGCATGGGAGCCGGATGATCAGAAGGGGGGGCGGCATGGTTGGCGCGTCTGGGTACGCCACACCCCCACCGTGAGTTTCATCCCCCGGCCACGCCGTCGACGTCGACCGCGATCATGGGACTCGACGATTCGTCCCGTGACTTCTTTTTCAAGGCGGGTGACTTCGCGTCAAGCCGGGCCTCCATCCACGCTCTCGCCCAACCGTGCGGCCATCCGCGGCATCAGCCGGGCTTCCGGCGCAGGCCGCCTTTACGGATCGCGATCAGGTGGATGATGTGCCAGGGCAGGCATCCGCCTCCGCCGCCACGATCCTGCCCCTCCGAAAAAACGCGGATCCCGTCCCCCGGCCGGCAGCAGCCCGTCTACCAGGGGCCTGATGCACCCGCCGAGCGCCACCGGTCCGCCTCCGGACGTCGCGATGGCAATCAGCCAGTTCGGCAAGCCGATGCGAAGGCCGGAGTGCCGGATGGATGTGAGGTGACGGCCGGACGCGAATCGGCCGAGTCGTGCAGGAGGCCAGAGATCCTTGGTAGATCGGCTGCTGCCGGCGAGGGGCCGGCATCCGCGTTTTTGCAGGAGAGGATACTGGCCATATGGGGCGGAGACTGCCGATGCACAGATCCACCCGATCGCGATCCGTAAAAGCCGGCCGTGCCGGAAGGCCGTGCATCGGCTCCTCGGACGGAGCGCTCGCCGACGCGCGCCCGCGGAGGCAGGGACGGCGGCCGTTAGCGGTAGCCGGCCGCCTGCAGGTTGAAGAGCTCGGCGTAGCGGCCGCCCAGGTCCAGCAGCTGCTCGTGCGTGCCGTCTTCCAGCACGCGGCCGTGCTCCAGGACGAGGATGCGGTCGGCCATGCGCACGGTGGAAAAGCGGTGGGAGATGAGGATGGCCATCTTGCTCTCCGTGAGCTCCGCGAAGCGCCGGAACACCTCGAATTCCGCGCGGGCGTCCAGCGCGGCCGTGGGCTCGTCCAGGATGAGCAGCTGCGCGTCGCGCATGTAGGCGCGTCCCAGCGCCACCTTTTGCCACTGCCCGCCGGACAGCTCCACCCCGCCGTCGAAGCGCCGCCCCAGCATCTGGCGGTAGCGCTCCGGCAGCGCCTCCACCACCTCCGAGGCGAGCGACCGCTCCGCCGCCCCCACCACGCGGTCGTGCGCGTCCCCCTCGCCCCGCGCCAGCTCCGCGATGCGCCCCACGGCGATGTTCTCCTCCGCCGTCATGTCGTATCGCACGAAGTCCTGGAAGATGACGCCCACCTCCTCGTGCAGCTCCGCCGGGTCGTAGTCCCCCAGGGGGCGCCCGTCCAGGAGCACGGTGCCGCGCGTGGGCTCGTACAATCGCGCCAGCAGCTTGGTGATGGTGGTCTTTCCCGCGCCGTTCTCGCCCACCAGCGCCAGCCGCTCGCCGGGGTGGATGCGGAACGAGATGCCCCGCAGCACCCACGACGGATCGTCGTCCGGCGCGTCCGCGGGAGGCGCGCTCCCCTCCACCGGCTCCGGGTAGCGGAACCACACGTCGCGGAACTCGAACCCCGCGCGGATGGGCCGCGGAAAGGGGATCGCGTCCGCCGGCCGCGCGATGGACGGGCGCATGGAGAAGAAGATGAACAGGTCGTCCAGGTACAGCGCCTGCTCGTACAGCTCCGTCGTGGACAGGAGCATGCGCTGGATGAGGTCGCGCGAGCGGGAAAAGGTGCCCGCGAGCAGCGTAAGGTCGCCCAGGGTCAGGCGCCCCAGCACGGTCCGGTAGACGATTGTGGCGTACGCCGCGTAGTAGCCCAGGGTGGAGAGCAGCGAGAGCCCCGTGCTGGCCAGGTTGCGGCGGATGGCGAGCGTGCGGTTGGCCAGGTAGAAGCGGTCCGCCAGCGTGCGGTACTGGCCGATGAGGTACGGCGACAGGCCGAAGAGCTTGATCTCCTTGGCCGTGGTGGACGACGCCGCGATCATCCGGTAGTAGTCCAGCTTGCGCCGCTCCGGCGTCCATTGGTAGAGCAGGGAGTAGCCCAGCGCCGCGAAGTGCGTCTCGCCCAGGAACGACGGGAGCACCGCCAGCACCAGCAGGGCGAAGAGGATGGGCGAAAAGGCCAGCAGCGTGCCGATGAGCGTGAGCAGCGTCAGCGCGTCCTGCGCCAGCCCGAACAGCTGCGACAGCAGGGCGATGCGCCCCACCGTCTGCCGGCGGGCGCGCTCCAGGCGGTCGTAGAAGACGGGGTCCTCGAAGTGCTGCAGGTCCAGCTCCGCCGCGTGCTCCATGAGCCGCACGCTCATGCGGTTGCTGAACAGGTCCCCCAGCAGGCTTTCCAGCAGCGTCCCCGTGCGCGCCGCCACCTCGCCCAGCGCCACGATGCCGAACTCCAGCGCCACCAGCCCGCCGATGTGGTTCCAGTCCGGCACCCCGCCCCGCGACGCTTCCACCACGGCGTCCACGATGAGCTTGCCCACCCACAGCGAAGCGATGGGGACGAACGCGCGCAGCAGCCGCAGCAGGGCGATGCCCGTGACGTAGCCCCGGTGCGTCTCCCAGACCATGCGCAGGAACGGGGGCAGGTTGCGCATGGCCCGCACGCGCTGCGCCCACGTGGGCGCGTCGGGGGGCGGGCGGCGGCGGGGCGCGGGTGCGGGCGCGTGTTCGGACATGCGATCAAGCTAGGGGACGGGCAGGGAATAGGTAATAGGGAATAGGGAATAGCCCGCAACGGCCCGGGCGGGTCAGCCGGATGCGTGTCACAGATGCCGTTGCTGGCCGTCCCCTGTAACCTGTCCCCCGTAACCCGCCGTTCCGCCGTTCTCCCGCCTATTTCCTATTCCCTATTCCCTATTCCCTCGCCCAGTAGTCCGATTCCCTCGCCGCCGTACGACATTTCCCCACAGACGGCGCCGCGGCAGCCCCGTAGTTTAGCCGTACAGACGTGTGCAGAAACGCGCCGCTCCGGGTCTGGCGGCGGTTGGCGGGGGGGCGTATTATGCCCGCCGCCGGGCCGCCCCTGGGTTTTCCGGACGTGCGCACGTGCGCGCGGCGGCCCGCCGCAACACCTGGATAGAACACCGAACATCCACAGCCGATGAAGTCAGTCTCAGCTCCCGCCAGGCCGCGCCGCGGGATGCGGGCGCTCGCCGCCGGGCTCCTGCTGCTGCCCGTCCTGGCCGCCTGCGGCGACGACCACCTGACGCGGTACCCGCAGACGACGTATGCGCCCAAGACCGAGATGGCGCAGATCCAGATCGACCTGTTCAACCTCACGCTGTACCTGGGGGCGGCGGTCGGCCTGATCACGTTCGCGCTGCTGGGCTACATCATGTGGAAGTTCCGCTACCGCCCCGAGGCGCCGGAACCCCAGCAGATCCACGGCAACACCACCCTCGAGGTGGCGTGGACGCTGTTCCCCGCCCTCATCGTGGCGGTGATCGCCGTCTTTACCGTGGAAGCCATCTTCGCCACGCAGCCCGAACCCCCCGCCAACGCCTTGACGGTGCGGGTGATCGGCAAGCAGTGGTGGTGGGAGTTCCAGTACCCCGTGAACGGCGGGCGCGACACCATCATCACGGCCAACGAGATCCACGTTCCCGTGAACCAGCCCGTGCAGCTGCTGCTGGAGACGGACAACGTGCTGCACTCGTTCTGGGTGCCGCAGATGGGGGGCAAGCGCGACCTGATCACCAACCGCGTGAACCGCCTGATCTTCACCCCCACCGAGCCGGGGGTGTACCTGGGCCAGTGCGCCGAGTTCTGCGGCGACAGCCACGCGCTCATGAAGATGCGGCTCATCGCCCACACCCCCGAGGGCTTCCAGGCCTGGCTGGCCAACGAGGCCCAGCCGGCGCTGCCGGTCACCGACACCACGTCGGCCGTGGCGGCGGGGCAGAAGCTCGTGACGCAGGGCGTGTGCGCCGGCTGCCACGTCATCAAGGGCACGCCCATGGTGGGCCGGACGGGACCGGACCTCACGCACTTCGGGCGGCGGCGCACGCTGGCCGCGGGCATCGTGGACAACAACGCCGAGAACCTGGCGTCGTGGATCCGCAACGCCCCCGCCATGAAGCCGGGGAGCAAGATGCCGCAGCTGGGCGGCGACGTGCCCAACGCCCTGAGCGAAGACCAGATCCAGTACATCGTGGCCTACCTGCAGTCGCTGCAGTAGCGGCCCAGGCGGAGCGTAGCAGGAACACGGCAGCGACGGCCCGCCCGGGAGCCATCCCGGGCACGGCCTTTCGTGATCAGGCGCCCCCGGTGGCGGCGCCCCGAACCCGGATGGAGCAGGAATGGCATCGACAGCAACGGTGGCGGCCCCCCACCATCACATCGCCGCGCCCGCCGCGCCCACGGGGCTGTGGAGCTGGATCACCACGGTCGACCACAAGCGCATCGGCATCATGTACGGTGTGACGGCGTTCATCTTCTTCCTGATCGGCGGCATCGAGGCGCTGCTGATCCGGATCCAGCTGGCCGTCCCCAACAACAACTTCGTCAGCGCCGACTTCTACAACCAGCTGTTCACGGTCCACGCGCTGACCATGATCTTCGCGGCGCTCATGCCGCTCACGGCCGCGTTCTTCAACTACGTCATGCCGCTGCAGATCGGCGCGCGCGACGTGGCGTTTCCGCGGCTCAACGCCCTGTCGTACTGGGTGTACCTGTTCGGCGTGCTGTTCTTCAACGCGGGCATCTTCCTGCAGATGGGCCCCAACTCGGGGTGGTTCGCGTACGCGCCCATCACCACGCCGGAGTTCTCGCCGGGCCTGAACATGGACTTCTACGTCCTGGGCCTGCAGATCCTGGGCTTTTCGTCCATCCTGGCGTCGCTGAACTTCATCGTGACGATCATCAACATGCGCGCGCCGGGAATGCGGCTCATGCGCATGCCGATCTTCACCTGGATGACGCTCATCACGGCCATCCTCATCGTGACGGCCATGGCGGTGTTCACCATCGCCGTAACGGAGCTGATGTTCGACCGCGTGTTCGGCACCACCTTCTACAACATCCGCGAAGGCGCCGACCCGCTGCTGTGGCAGCACCTGTTCTGGATGTTCGGCCACCCCGAGGTGTACATCCTCATCCTGCCCATCATGGGCATGGTGAGCGAGACGCTTCCCACGTTCAGCCGCAAGCCGCTCTTCGGCTACAACGTGATGGTGTTCTCGGGCGTGCTCATCGGCTGGCTGGGGTGGGGCGTGTGGAGCCACCACATGTTCGCCACGGGGATGGGGCCCATCGCCGACAGCTTCTTCGCGCTGTCCACGATGCTCATCGGCATTCCCACGGGCATCAAGATCTTCAACTGGCTGGGCACCATGTGGGGCGGCAGCATCCGCTTCACCACGTCGATGCTGTTCTCCATCGCCTTCATCGCGATGTTCACCATCGGCGGCATCTCGGGGGTCATGCACTCGGCCGCGCCCAGCGACCTGCAGCAGACGGACACGTACTTCGTGGTGGCGCACATCCACTACGTGTTCTTTGGCGGCACCTGGCTGGGGCTGGTGGCGGGGATGTACTACTGGTACCCCAAGATGGTGGGGCGCCTGATGAACGAGCCGCTGGGCAAGGTGCACTTCTGGCTCACGCTCGTCGGCATGAACCTGACGTTCTTCCCCATGCACTTCCTGGGGATGCTGGGGATGCCGCGCCGCATCTTCACCTACGGCGACAACATGGGCTTCAACGAGATGAACATGGTCATCTCCATTGGCTCGTTCATCGTGGCCCTGGGCACGCTGGTGTTCGCCATCAACCTGGTGTGGTCGTGGAAGCGCGGCCGCATCGCGGGGAACAACCCGTGGGGCGCGGCCACGCTGGAGTGGGCCATCAGCAGCCCGCCGCCCGAGTACAACTTCGCCACCATCCCCGTGGTGCACTCGCGCATGCCCCTGTGGGAGGGCGACGCCGGGCGCGACGGCGGCATTCCCCACGGCCGCGTGGAGGAAGAGACGGAGCAGGTGACGCTGCTGGGCACCAAGGTGGGCGAGGTGCGCGACCCGGAGAGCGACGTGAACCGCATGTCGGCGCACGACCTGGGCATTCACCTGCCGCCCCCGTCGTACTGGCCCATCATCACCGCGGCGATGATCTCGGCCATCTTCATCGGCCTGATGTTCCGCAACGTGGAGGGCGTGTTCCACCACCTGTGGTGGATGACCGTCGCGGGCGTGATCGGCCTGGTGATCTCCATCTACGCCTGGGCGTTCGAGCCGGGGCACAGTCACTGAACGGAAAGTGCCGAGTGCCCGGTCCCCAGTGCCAAGGAACGGCACGGACTCGGCACCTGGCACTAGGTACTAGGCACTTCGGACTAGGCACTTGGAACCGACTTTACCGATGAACCAATCCCACGCGCTCGACGCCCACGCGGCGCACCCGGCGCACCTGGACACCAGCACGGGGCTGGACAGCCGCAAGATGGCCTTCTGGGGCTTCATCGGCTCCGAGTGCCTGCTCTTCGGCTCGCTGATCGCCACCTACATGGCGTACAAGGGCCGCAGCATCACGGGGCCGTATCCGCACGACATCGTGGTGAACGGCGTGGCGCACCAGGGGGTGTTCAACATCCTGCTCACCACCGTCAGCACGTTCATCCTGCTGATGAGTTCGGTGGCCATGGTGCTGGCGCTCAACTACACGCAGCGGGGCGACCGCAAGCGGAGCACGGCGTGGCTGCTGGCCACGGCCCTGGGCGGCGCCATCTTCCTGGGCTGCCAGGTGTACGAGTTCACGTACTTCGTGGTGCACGACGACATGACGCTGAAGAGCAACCTCTTCTCGTCGTCGTTCTTTCTGCTCACGGGCTTTCACGGCGCGCACGTCACGGTGGGCGTGATCTACCTGATCACCCTGGCGTCGCTGGCGTGGAAGGGGCACCTCGGGCCCGAGAAGTCGCTGAACGTGGAGATCGCCGGCCTGTACTGGCACTTCGTGGACGTGATCTGGATCGTGATCTTCCCTCTCATTTACCTCGTGAAGTGAACCGGGACATGTCGAGCGAATCACGCGAAGTGCAGCACAACCAGCACGCGCACCCCACCAACCGGTTCTACCTGACCATCGGGGGCGTGCTGCTGTTCCTCACGCTGCTGGAGGTGGCGGGGTACCTGGGCGAGGAGAGCGGCACGCTGGGCCCCGGCATGGCGACGGTCATCATCCTGGTCCTGTCGGCGCTCAAGTTCGTGCTGGTGGTCGCCCTGTACATGCACCTCAAGTTCGACCACAAGCTGTTCACGGGGATCTTCATCTTTCCCGCGCTGCTGGCCACGCTGGTGATCTGCGGGATGATCTTCCTGTTCGGCCCCATCCACGGGACGTCCACGGCCATCCACGGCACGGCGACGAACAACGAGGGCATCCACGGGGCGGCCACCGCCCCCAAGGGCAACCCGGGCGCGCCTACGACGCCCTGACTCATGACCGGCGGGACCTGATGTTCAACGCAGTTCTGGGCCTCGCGCTGCACGGCGAGGCCTTCTCGTGGTCCGAGTGGCGGGTGTACCCCAGCTTCATGGCGGGGTGGCTGCTGCTGGGCGGCGCATACTTCCTGATGGTTGGCCCCCTGCGCCACCGCTTCGCCGGCTCGGCGCCCGTGCCGGCGAAGAAGGTGGCGTCGTTCGTCACGGGGCTGGTGCTGATGTTCGTGGCCCTGCAGGGCCCCATGCACGAGCTGAGCGACTACTTCCTGTTCAGCGCGCACATGGTGCAGCACCTGGTGCTCATCCTGGTGATGCCGCCGTTCCTGCTGTACGGCATGCCCGACTGGGCCCTGCGCCCCCTGGTGCGCCGCCGGTGGTCGTGGAAGATCGCGCGGGCGCTCACGTTTCCGCTGGTGGCCTTCGCGCTGAACAACGCCATCTTCCTGGCGTGGCACTTTCCGGGTCCCTACGACCTGATGATGCGCGACCACACGGTGCACGTGGGCATGCACCTGATGATCATGGTGACGGGCACCATCATGTGGTGGCCGGTGATGAGCCCGCTGCCGGAGCTGCCGCGCATCGCGCCCGTGCTCCAGATGGTGTACCTGTTCCTGGTGGGGATCCCCATGATGGTCTCCGCCGCCCTCATCACCTTTTCGCAGACGGCGCTGTACACGTGGTACGTGGAGGCGCCGCGGGTGCTGCCGGGGCTCACGGCGCTGGAAGACCAGCGGCTGGGCGGGGTGATCATGTGGGTGCCGGGCGGGCTCACGCTGTGGCTGGCCATCACGGCCGTCTACTTCCGCTGGACCCAGCGCGAGCGCCGCGAGGACGAGGCGGTGACGCTGCGCCAGCCTGCCGTGAACCGCGCCGGCCTCATCGTGCCGCCGCCCTTTCCCCAGGGCTGATTTCCGCCGATCTGCATGCCTTCGCGCCCGGACGATCCCGTCCGGGCGCGTTTTGCGTCAGCGTGGGGATTGGTGTGCGCACGGTGGCGGCTCGCGGAAGTGGACATTCCGGGCGATGGGGTTGGATTATATTCGAGACGTGCACCCGAACCGGAGATGACGCGAGGAGCGAAGCCGTGCGCGAGGGCCAGCCGAATGAGCATGATGTGGAGGCGGAGGCCGCGGATGCCGAGCGGTTCCTGCGTGAGCTTCGCCTCGCCGGGGCCGCGCGGGGTTCGATCGTGAAGATGATCGCCATCCAGGCTGGCTGGGTGCCTGGACACACGCTGAACGTCTCGGGGGACGAACTCAGCGCGATGGTGATCCAAATGCGTAGAGGTGAACTCGAGGAGGAAGCGGATGAGCAATCCGGCACCGAAGGCTGAACCGAACCGGGAGCACGCTCCGGACCTGCTCGCATTCCAGCGGCGGGCAGCGGAGCTCGGAGTGCACGTGCGGCTCCCTTCGCTGAATCCTGACTGGGATCTTCCGGAACCCGTGGATCTGGGGGGCGCGTCTCTGGGTGACATGGTGGTTCGCCTCCGCCGCGCGGAGCCGTGACACACTGGTTCTTCGACACGTCGGCGTTCGCGAAGCTGTACGCGGTGGAGCCGGGAATGAAAACGGTGCGCGACCTGCTCCGCAGCGCGAAAGCCCGCCCGGACTGGACCCGCCTGCTCGTTTGTGACCTGACGCTCCCGGAGACGTTCTCAGCCGTAACGAACATGCAGGCTGGACCCGACGCCGCGCGTAAAGGCCTGAGCACGTCTGCGCTCAAGGACATCCTCCCGCGGATTCGCCTGCAGTTCGGTGTGGACTCCCCCTTCGTGGTGGTGCCCGCAACCGGCTGCATGGAGCTCGCTGCCGACCTGGTCCAGAAGCATCGGCTACGCGGCGCGGACAGCGTCCAGCTGGCAGCTGCCCTGCAGGCCAGGACCGCCGCCGCGGACGCCGATTCGTTCGTCTTCGTCAGCGACGACGTCGCGCAGTGCCGGGCGGCGGAGGGGGAGGGGCTGGAGGTGCTTCGGCCGGCGGCGTAGTCCCGGCGCGAGGCAGCCGAAAACGCGAAGCCCGCCCTCTTTTCCAGGGGCGGGCTTCCGTGCGTCTACCGCTCCAGTGCGGCGCGGTCCCAGGCGGCCAGGTCCGCGCCGGCCGCGTAGCTGGTCTGCAGGAACTCCATCAGCATGGCGTCCGGGTTGGCGGCGGTGCGGACGGCCTCGTAGGGGAGCAGCCACTCGCCGAGGTCCGTGCTGTAGTACGCCGCCTCCGGTCCCACCTTCGCCGTGCTGTAGCCGTCCGGCGCGGGATAGAAGTACGCGTAGAAGGCCGGTTCGGGGAACATGTCGTTGCCGGGCCAGAAGCCGGCGCTGCTCACCTCGTGCGAGTACGCCTCGCGCGTCACGCCGTCGGCCACGCCGGGTGCGCCGGGGTGCACGGGCGCGTCGCGGCCGCTGAAGCGGGTGACCGCCAGGTCGAAGCTCCCCCAGAAGAAGTGCACGGGGCTGCTCTTGCCCAGGTACCGGCCGCGGAACTCCCGCATCACGCGGTCCGCCTGGGCCAGGACGCGCCAGCCGCGGTTGGCTGCCTCCGCGTCGTAGGCCACGTGCGTGGTGTCCTGCTCGAACGGGATGGGATCCGCCACCTCCTGCGGCATCGTGCGGATGCGGACCGAGAGTCCGAGCTCGTCCAGCACCCCCATCACCTCCCCGTAGAAGTCCGCCACGGTGCGGGGCCGCATCTGCACCGTGCGCACGGCGCCCTCGCAGGTGCGGATGACCAGCTGGTGGTCGATGAAGTCCAGCTCCAGCTCGAAGCTGCGCACGCCGTGCGGCACGGCGGTGGTGGTGAGGCCCCGCGCGCAGACGTACAGCGGCACGTGCCACCAGTGGTTCACCGCCGGCGAGAGCGTCATGCGGATCTTGCCTACGATCTGCGTCCACATGTGCAGCGTGGCCAGGGTGTCCTTCCACTCCGCGTAGGGAAGGGCGGGCCAGGTGTCGGTGCGGGGAAGAACGACGGTCTGCGGCATGGGGCACCCCCGGGGCGGTGGGTGGAGGGACGTGCGCGCCGCGCGCGTCCGGACGGGGACGCGCGCGGCGGCATCGATCATTCGGTCGTGCAGTGTACGCGCGTCAGCTCGTGGGCGGAAGGCGCTGCCAGTCGGGAAGGTCCGCGCAGGCCAGCGGTGGCGTGGCCGGACCGGCGTTCTGCCCCTTGATGAGGAGGGCGTTCCGGCCGTTGAGCACCGTTCCCGGGGGCACGGGGAGCGTGTCGGTGATCGCCGCGATGTTCCCCGCACCCACGGGGATGGGCCCGATCCGTCCCACCTCCGCGCCTCCCGCCGACTGCGCGCACCGGCCCTGCACGATGGCCGCCTGCAGCTGCCGGTTGGCCTCCGTGAGCCCGGTCACGTTCAGCGACACCTCCGTCTGCTCTCCGATGCCGCGGAGGTTCATGGAACCGCCCACGCCGGAGTTGTTCACCTGCGTGAGCGTCCCCGCCGCCATGGTCTGCTCCGGCCGGGGGATGGGCTGCACGGGCATGCCACCCTCCGTGTCCCCGCTCGCGGCGGCGCCGCCGGTGGCGGTGGCGGGCGACGTGCCCACCTCCGCCGTCTCGTTCCCCGGATCGGGGCTGTCTCCGCCGCTGTCCCCGCACGAGGCCAGCCAGCACAGCGCCAGCACCGCAGTCCCCCGTCCTCTCATCGCATCCTCCCCGTCCGGTTGCACGTCCGCACCTGTGAGCGGGCTTCCGGGCGGGCAAGGAGCGTTCCCGTACAGGGTTTATCCAAAGCTGCGCCGCGCCTGCTCCAGCTGCTCCGGGCGGCCGATGTCGATCCACGTGTGCCCGTCCACGCGGAAGGGGAGCACGCGCTCGCCGGCCTCGGCCAGCCGCAGGTACGGGTCCAGGATGGAGAACGCGCCCCGCTCCGTCAGCAGCCCAAAGATGCGCGGCGAGATCACGTGGATCCCGGCGAACGGGATGGCCCGCACCTCGCCCGCGGGGGGGCGGACGCGCAGGTCCAGCGCCTTGCCTTCATCCACGCGGCCCAGCAGCCCCGCGTCGTCGAAGAGCAGCTTGCGCGAGGTGGGCCGGTCCAGCACGGCCACCGTGGCCAGGGGGTCCCCGGCCGCGAGGTGCGCGGCGTGCAGGGCGCCGAGGGGAACGTCGGAGAGGATGTCGGCGTTGTGGAGAAAGAAGGGCGCGTCCTTTCGGAAGAGCCCCTCCGCCGCCAGCAGTGCCCCGCCCGTCTCCTGCGGGCCCGGGTCCTCGCGCGAGAAGACGGCCTCCACGCCGAACCCCTCTTGTGACCGGACGAACGCCTCGATCTGCTCCGCCAAGTGGGCCGTGTTGATGATCAGGCGATCCGCGCCGGCCGCGATGAGCCGGCGCGCCACGCGCTCCAGGATGGGCATGCCGCCCACGTCCAGCAGCGCCTTGGGAGTGTGGTCGGTGAGCGGCCGCAGGCGCGTGCCCAGCCCGGCCGCCAGGATCATGGCGTCCACCGGCCCTACTCCGGCGCGGAGGCGGCGCCCGCGGCCGCGCCGGCGGCCGCCAGCTCCCCCTTCTCCGCCTGCTCGCGGGCCGGCCAGCGGCCCTGCTCGCGGTGCGTCACGTTCACGTGCACGGACGGGTAGTGCTGCTTGAGGAACGCCGCGAGCCGCTCCGCGAAGTACACCGAGCGGTGCTGGCCCCCCGTGCACCCGAAGTACACGGAGAGCGAGCTGAAGCCGCGGGTGAGCCACACGCCCACGTGGCTCTCCACCAGGTGGCGGACGCTCGTCCAGAACTCCTCCACCTCCGGCTGCTGCTCCAGGAAGTACGCCACCGGCTCGTCGCAGCCGCAAAGGGGCACGTACTCGGCGTAGCGCCCGGGGTTGTGGATGGCGCGGCAGTCGAAGACGAAGCCGCCGCCGTGGCCGCCCTGGTCGTCCGGGTAGCCGTGCTTGAAGCTGAAGCTGCCCACGTGCACGGTGAGCCCCGGCAGCGTCTGCGCGGGCTTGCGGCGCAGCGAGGCCGTGCCGCAGATGCGCTCGAACACGGCGCGCAGCTCCGGCAGCTCGATGTTGACGAACCCCGTCTCCAGGATGCGCTCCAGGTTGCGCACGGCCTGGGGCACGCTCTGCAGGAAGCGCGGCTTGCGCTCGTAGAAGCCGCGGTAGCCGTACGCCCCCATCGCCTGCATGATGCGCACGAGCACGTAGCCGCGGAAATGCTGCTTGAAGCGCTCGCGGTCCACGCGCAGGTACTGCTCCAGCTGGTTCAGGTAGTGCTCCAGCAGCTCTTCGCGCAGGGGCTCCGTGAGCCCCACCTTGGGGTCGTACAGCAGCGACGCCACGTCGTACTGCAGGGCGCCGCGGCGGCCGCCCTGGTAGTCGATGAACCACGGCTCGCCGTCGCGCAGCATGACGTTGCGGCTCTGGAAGTCGCGGTACAGGAAGTGGCGCGTGTCGGCACCCAGCAGGAACGTGGCGAAGCGGCGAAAGTCCTTCTCCAGCCGCGCCTCGTTGAACGGGATGTGCGCGAGCTTGAGGAAGTGGTACTTGAAGTAGTTCAGGTCCCACAGGATGGACTGCCGGTCGAACGCGGCCCGCGGATACGCCACGGAGTAGTCCACCACCCGCCCGCCCTCCACCTGGAACCTGGGGAGGATCTCCAGGATGCGCCGGTACACGGGCACCATGGCCGCGGGAAAGTCCGCGCCCGGGTCCTCGCGCCGCGCCAGGGTCACGGCGTCGAAGAGCGTGGTCTCGCCCAGGTCTTCTTCCAGGTAGATGCCGGCTTTTTCGTCCACGCCGTAGACCTGTGGGACGGGAAGGCCGATGGACCGGAACGCCTCGGTGAACGCGAGGAACGCGCGGTTCTCCTCCGCGTCCGGGCCCGTGACGGCCACGGCGGTCTCCATTGCTTCGCCCACCACGCGATGCATCTGCCGGCTGGAGCCGTCGCCCGCGATCTCCAGGATGGTCACGGGGGGCTTGCCGAAGTGCTGCTTGAAAAGCCTGCGAAAGATCTTCTCCACGACACGCCTTGGATACGGATCGGAAACGGAAACCGGGGCGCAACATAACTCAGCAACGGCGGTGCCGTCAGATCTGAGACGGTGGACGCATGAGACACGCCGTCACGCGGCGGCCCTCTCCTCCCCCGCCGCGTCCGCCCGTGTGTCGCCCAGCGCGGCGGCCACTTCCGCCGCCGCGCGGAGGCCGGAATCCAGCGCGCCCTGCATCCACCCCGGACGGCTGGAGGTGTGGTCGCCCGCGAAGTGGATGCGTCCTTCCGCCGTGGCCAGGTGCGGCAGCAGGGCACGCATCTGCCCCGGGCGGAACCACGCGTAGTCGCCCCGCGCCCACGGGTCTGCGTCCCACGCGTATACCGCCGCCCGCTCCACCCGCGCGTCCATCCCGTGGATCACCTGCGCCAGCTGCGCCCGCACGCCGCGCACGCATGCGTCCGGCGACATCCGCGCCAGCGCGCGGGCTTCGCGCCCCGTGACGAAGGCCTCCACGATGCCGCGGGGCCCCGGCTGGCCGGCGGTGGCGTTCGCGGCCAGCATGACGGGCAGGTCCGTGGCCACGGCGCCGCCGTCCTCCGTGTTCCACGCGCCCTCGCGCAGCTGCAGGTACACGCGCGTGACGGACGTGGCGGGGAGCCGCGCCACGGCGCTGCGCTTCGCCGGCGAGAACGGCGGATCGACGGCCAGCCGGCGCAGGACGGTGAACGGGATCGCGCAGACCACGTGCTCGGCGGCGATGGTGCGCGGCCGTCCGGCGGCGGTGTACGCCACGCGCACGCCGCTTCGGCGGCGCTCGATCGCCGTGACCTGCGCACCGTAGCGAATGGCGTCTCCGAGCCGCTGGGCGAAGGCGGCGGGGAGGCGGTCGCTTCCACCGGCGATGCGATGCGTTGCGCTCCCCCCGCGGCTTCCGGCGAGGTCGCGCAGCAGGGCGAGGGCGGAGATGGAGCCGATCCCGTCTCCCCACTCGTCCAGGTAGCCCAGCCGCATCAGCGCGATGGCGCCGGGCGAGGCCCCGCGGGCGCGCAGCAGCTGCTCCATCGTCATGCCGTCGAACTGGAGGGCGGACGGGCCCGGCCAGAGCGGGTGCTCCGGGTCGCCGATGGCCTCCACGACGGGATGCAGGTACAGGCTGCGCAGCTCGCCGGGGCCCAGTCCCATCTCGCGCGGCTTCAGGGGCACCGGCCAGCGGGTGGGGCTGCCCGGGAGGTGGCGGACGGAGGTGCCGCGGATGAACACCCGCTCGCCGATCCCGCGCCCACCTTCCTCCGCGGCGTGAAGCGCCAGCCCGAACTCGCGCAGGTAGCGATGGGTGGTGGCGTGGTGGCTGGGAACGAAAACGGCCCCCGCTTCCGCGTAGAGGCCGTCGTCGAAGGGCGCGCGCAGGGTGTGCACTCGTCCTCCTGGCCTCCCCCGCGCCTCCAGCACGCGCACTTCCACGCCCGTCCGCGCCAGCTCGTGCGCGGCGGCGAGCCCCGCCAGCCCCGCGCCGATCACCACCACTCGCGCACGCTCCTCCCGCACGCCTCCGCTCGTCCGGGCTCCGCCGCAGGCCGCCACGGCGGCGGGGACGGAGAGGGCGAGGAACTGGCGGCGCGTGAGCGCGGTCCGTTCTGGCGGCGGCGGATGGCGGGGATCGGCCGCCGCGGCGACGGTCAGCGTGGGCGGCCCGTGATCCATTTTTCCAGCTCCGCCTCGGAGAGCGCTCCGGGGATCAGGGTGCCGTCGATGATGATGCTCGGTGTGACGCGGATCCCCGATTTCTCGGCCAGCTCCGCGTCGCGGTCCACCTTCGCGAGAAGCCGCTCCTCGCGGATGCAGCGGGTGAACGCGTCCACGTCCCCCACGCCGGCCTCCGCGGCGAACCGTTCCCACGCCTTGCCGCCGATGGAGTCCTGCTGCGCGAAGAGGCGGTCGTGGTACGCCTCGAACCGGCCCTGCTCGCCCGCGCACTCCGCGGCCAGGGCGGCTGTGCGCGCGTACGGGTGGATCTGCTGGATGGGATAGTGGCGGTACAGCACCGACACGCGGTCCGGATGCTTGGCCCTCACCTTCCGCAGCGTCTCGGAGAAGGTCGCGCAGAAGGGGCACTGGAAGTCCGAGAACTCCGCGATCTGCACGGGCGCCGCGGCGGGTCCCATCCGCTGCCCCGTGGCGGAGAGCTCCTTCCAGTTGTCGACGGGGCGCGGCTCCGTGTCCGGCTGCGCGGCGGCGGCGGGCGCGGGAAAGAACTCGCGCCGGGCAACGGCGGCGGTGATGACCAGCGCGCAGCACACCATCAGCCCGGTGGCGAGGTCCGGCAGCTTCGGCTTCATGATCTCTCCTTGGCGCGGGTGGATGAGGGGGCGAGGCGGTAGACGACCAGCGACTCCACGTCCAGCGAATCGCGGCTGACGGCGTACATCCGGTCCCCGCAGATGAGCCGAGGCCGCACGGTGCGCGGCAGCTGAACGGTGGCGAGCTTCTTTCCCCGCGCATCGAACGCGATCCAGCTCACCTGCGGGGCATGGGTTACGGGCAGGATCCAGATGCGCGACTGGTCGTCCACGATCATGTCCTGCACGAGCGGCCACGTCTGCCATCGCGAGCGGAAGGCGTTGATCAGAGTCCGCTTGGAAATTCCCGAGGCCGTATTCGCGTCCGAGACGCTGTCGATTGTCGCGGCGGCGAGCGGGAGCCGTGGAAGTCCAAGGTTCACGCGGAAGTTTCCCCGCGGCCGGCCATCCATGTCGTGGATGCGCACGAAGGTTGAGTCCGTCCACAGGGAATAGATGCGTCCGTCCGGTCCCCAGCGTACCAACGTCTGGCGCGCGAAAGCCGGAAAGAAGAAACCCTGGTTCCTGTCCGAGCGAACTTCGAGTACATCCGGCTCCTTGACCGTGATCACGGTATCCCTGAGGACGGAGCCGTCGCGGCCCAATTTGCGGATCACGTCATCCCGCCGCTGCCCAGCGATTGGTACGTCCCCGTTGATCCGTCGGTAATGGCCGATCAACGATTCCCGTCCGTGTGGCTCCACCTCCATGGGAAACGACTGATTGGGCTGAGGGAAGCTGGTCGTGTATGCCACACGATCGGAGTGAGGCGCGAACACGGTTCCGCGTTGCGCATGTCCGTCGTAGACATAGAGGCTGTCGTCATCCAGGATGTGCAGTGACCCGACGGCCTGAAACTCGCCGGGACCTGATCCAGATCGCCCCAATCGCCGCCGTAGCTCTCCGTCCTCCCCAATTACGAGAATCTCTCCCAAGAGATCTCCGGCGTAGACTTGCCCCCGAGAATCGACGGCGATGTCGGTGATCCGGCTGAACTCGACGTCTGCTGCGGTCCGTGCAAGGAGAACCGGTTCGAGGGTATCTGCCCGCCGTTCCTGTTCTCGCGAGTGTTGTCCACAGCCCAAACCCCACGCGAGGGCCAGAAGGGTCGTAGTGAACTTCCACCGGGCTGGCGCGCACCTGCTTGTGACCATCTCCTCACCTCTGTTACGCACCGTGGTCGGGAGTGCGGTGGCGGTCCGAGTGGACCGCCACCGGTGAGATGTGCTGTTCAGGCGCGCCGCTGGCATCCGGTGGGCCCGACGGAGCACCCGGAGGAGAAGCAGCAGTACGTCTCGGTAACGCCGTCACCGTCTCTGTCTCCGCCGCAGCAGAACTTGGTGCCAAGCGGATCGAGCAGCGCCGACGACATCGTGGAGTACGCCGGGCTGGGCGAACCGAGCAGGGCAGCACCGGTCAGGGTGATGAGTCCGGCGAAGAGGCGAATGCGATTCTTCATGACAGTTTCCTCCGTGCTGAATGGGTTTGATCTGGTGTGCTGCTACACGCGCGTGGTCTGACAGCCGTTCGTCGTGACCGTGCAGCCGCGCGGCGAACAGCAGCGGTTGCCACAGGTGTTCAGCGGGGTCACCTCGCAGCAGCAGTACAGCGGGCCCAGCGTGGGTAGGGGGGCGTAGGTGGCGTGGGCCGCCCGCGGACTCGCGAGCGTGCCCCCGCCGATCGCGACCACCGCCAGTGCCAGGAGACGAATTCGGGTTCGCATGCCGGTTCTCCGTGTTTGAGGTGAACGCCGCACGGGCCCCTTCGTCCCGTGCGAAATGCGATCGGCTGGAGCGCTGGACGGCCGCGGCTCCTGCGTCGTGCTCAAAGGGATGGGACGGCTGAACAGGCGCGGTCTGCACCGCCGGTGCGAGTGCGGCCGAGCGGCGACAACGATGTTCACGGTGTCCGAATCACGCAAGTGATTTTCGGGACCCGAGTAGAAGATGTCAGGCACGTGCAGGGCCGGAGCGGCACTGGCAGATTCGGATCGCGCGGGAAGGCTGGCGGGTGGGATCGATCGCGGGAGAATGTTGCAACGTCGACACTTATCTCATCAAAACGTCGCGAAGGGTGGCGTGCTGCGACGCTGGCCAAAGGGAGTGGCGGATGTCCCGCGGTGTCGCGGAGGGAGTGGAGCGGGGATGCCGCGTGGAGGACGGCGCGTGAAAGCGGCCACCGTCGCGGAATGCGGAATCGCACCTTCTCGATGCCACCGGGAAGCCCGCTGTTGCGACCGCGGCCGCCAGTCCGCGCAGGCGGACTTCGTGTCGTCGTTGCGGCGAATTCATTCGCTCTGGTGACGTCGGCGGCACCGCAGCCACCCATCTCTCATACCAGATACTCGATTTGATCATGCACGCGGCTTCAAAGCTCGGCTCACGCAGGACACGCGGAGAACAGAACGGGAACAGCAACAGCAACAGCAATCGTGTGATTCCAATCTGTTGTCGTTTCCGCAGTTCTCCGCGTCCTCCGTGCCTCCGCGTGAGACGGAAGTACAACTCCGCGTGCGCAACGATTCCTGGAAATCGGTATCATCCTCCCCCAAACGCCGAAGTCCCACCCCGGCAGCCTCGCCGGGGTGGGACTTCGTGCATCCGCCGTGATCCGCGGATGGTCAGCGGATCATCCGCCGGGGATCAGCGCCGCGTGCCGCCCGCCGCGGGGGCGGGTGCCGGCTGCGCGCCCGCGGGGGCCGGGGCCGCCGCGGCGGGTGCGCCCGCGACCTCGCGCGGGGTGCGTCCGCCCAGCGCGTTGCGGTTCAGGTACTGCGCCGCGCTGGCGGGGTAGCTCACCGTGCGCGGGTCGCCGTCGCTCACGTAGCGCTGCGCGGGGTTCGTCTTCCAGTGCTCCAGCTGCCGCTCCAGGGCGCCCGGGGCCACGATGAAGCGATCCACCGAGTGCGGGTCCCAGCGGTTGTCGAAGGGCGACACGCTGGGCCCGCCGGACACCTCCAGCACCACCTTGTTCTCGTAGCGCTTGCCGTCGCGGTACGTGCCCTGCCAGGCCGCCGACTTCTGCGCGGGCCACATGCCCAGGGGGAGCGCGAACGTCACGATGTCGTAGTCCGCCGGCAGGTAGGCCTTGATGCTGTCCTCGCCGATGCCGATCCAGTCCATGGCCTGCTGCGCGTCCTTCGCACGGTCCAGGCGGGCGTGGTAGAGCGTGTGGTTGCACGCCTCGTGGCCGTTCTGGACGATGAACTCCATCTTCTTGCGGATGTTCGCCTCGCGCTGCTCCCGCGGCGTGTCGCGGTCCTTGGTCTCGCCGAAGAAGTTGGACGGGTGCTCGGCCGCGGGCAGAATGCACCACACCATGCCGCCCGGTCCCCAGCTGGGGTTCTGCTCCTTGAACGACACCCACGAGCCCATCATGGTGTTGGGGTCGATGGAGCCGTCCGGGCGGTAGTAGAACTGCCCGCGCGTGGCGTCGTCCATGGTAAAGACCACGGGCGTGGTGCCGCGCGGGATGTCGATGTTGCCCTCCAGCACCTGCCGCATGGTCACGGGGCGGTAGCCGGCGTCGTGCAGCGCCTTGAGGTCCTTGCGGAAGTTGTCCAGCGTGCGGACGAACTCGCCCTCGGGGCTGCCCGTGCGGTGGTACTCCAGCACCATGATGCGGCCCAGCTCGTTGGGCGGCAGGTCCGTGGTGGGGCCGGCCGGCAGGTTGTTGGCCGGCTCTCCGCCCGCCTGCGCCTGTCCCGCCGGTGCCGAATCACCCGGGGCGGCCGCGGCCGCCGTGGTGTCGCCCCCGGCCTTGGCTTCTTCGCCGCCGCTCTCGCCGCCGCACGCCGCCAGCAGCGCCAGCAGGGCCATCGCCGCGGCCTTACGCGTCCGCTCCATCTCCATGCGCATGTCTCGCCTGATCGGTCGTCTTGAAAAACGCTGAAAAGCCTGCCGGGCGGCAGGGATCGCCGCCCGTCAGGCGCAAGGTTCGTGCTTGCCGTTCATCCGCCCTCCATGGCGGTCCCGTCGGGGCGCACGCGGAGACGCGGAGGACTGTGGAAACAACAACAACGGATTGGAATCACACAGAGGAACGGAGGGAACAGGGGACGGCGGAAGTTCCTCTGTTCCCCCTGTTCCTCTGTGTGAGACCGTCGTTTTCTTTTTCTCGCGCGGCGCTACGACCGGCTCGCCTGCTCGTCTTCCTCCGGAAGGCGCGGCAGCAGGTCCTCGGCCAGGCGCGCCAGCACGCGCTGGTAGACGGTGCGGGCGCGCAGCTCCGGCACGTCCAGCCGCTCGATGTAGTGGGCCACGGCGCGCGTGGGGTCCGCGTGGTTGTGCTCGTCCATCAGCTCCACGAACTGCATGGCCCAGCGGATGTGCTCCTCCACCAGCGTTTCCTCCGCGCGCGCGGCCGCCAGCTCCAGCCACAGCTCCTCCTCGTTGCTGCGCTTTTGCACGCGGCCAATGTAGCGCAGCACCCCCAGCGGTGTGGCGTAGCGCCAGTCCCACCCCCAGCCGCGGGTGCCCTCGCGGGCCATGTCCTCCTGCAGGTCGCCCTCGTCCAGGATGGCCACCGCGCGCGTGCCGATGGCCTCCTTTTCCTCCCCCTCCAGCTGCATGGTCTCCAGGTACCGCTCGATCGCTTCATCGAAGGGCATGCGGGGCGCCAGGATGCCCACCAGGTCCGTGGCCAGCTCGGCGTGGGTGTCCATCAGCGCCTCGCGTGCCAGGGCCTCGGCGCGGTCCAGCTTGCGCGAAAGCTCCGGGGGCATGCGCGAGAGAAACGAAACGGGAGAAGCCATGGCGACCGTCAGCGAGTCAGGAGGAGGGGACGGCCGGGGCTAGAAGCCCTGGCCGGTCCAGTAGTACAGCGCCAGCAGTACGATGCCGAACACAATGCGGTACCAGGCGAACGGGCGAAAGGTGTTCTTGGACACGTACGCGATGAGCGTGCGGATCACCACCAGCGCCGAGATGAACGCCACCACGAAGCCGATGGCGAAGATGGGAATGTCCGCCGGCGTCGCCACGTCCGCGATGTCGCGCATCTTGATGACCGACGCGCCCATCATGGCCGGGATGGCCAGAAAGAACGAGAACTCCGTGGCCGCCGTGCGCGACAATCCCAGTGTGAGCCCGCCCATGATGGTGGCGCCGGAGCGCGACATCCCCGGCCACAGGATGGCCAGCACCTGGAACAGCCCCACGCCGATGGCCTTGGAGAGGGGGATCTGGTCCACGGATTCCACGGACGGCTTTCGGAAGTAGCGCTCGATCAACAGGATGGCGATGCCGCCCACGACCAGTGCGAGCGCCACGGGAAACGGCTTGAAGAGGCGCGCCTCGATCCAGTCTTCCGTGGGCAGCCCCACCACCACGGCGGGGATGGTGGCCACGATCAGGTTGATGATGAGCCCCTTGCTCTGCGGCTCGCGCCAGGTGCGCAGCACGTTCCAGATCTTGGCCCGGTACATCCACACCACGGCCAGGATGGCGCCCAGCTGGATGAAGATGATGAAGGCGTTCTGCTTGTCGCCCTGGAAGTTGAGCCAGTCCTGCACCAGGATCAGGTGTCCCGTGGACGACACGGGAATGAACTCCGTGATGCCTTCCACCAGTCCCAGGATCGCCGCGTCCAGCCACTCAGGTAAATCCATCACCCCTCGATTCTCGTCATCATCCCCACCCGTTGGATCGTCCAACGACCGGCCGTGCGCGTCTCGTGCCTGTGTCGAGAGCGGCTGCGACTGCAACTGCAACCGCGACTGCGTTTGAACTACAGAGTTTGGGCGTGTCCCCCGCAGGCGGGGGCCGGGCTGCGCGCGCCGTAGGCAACGATACAACTGTTGCCAACGGCGCCGAGCCCCCTGCGCATGCCGGCACGATACTGCTGTGCCGTCCTGCTCCGGGGTCTCGGCCCTGCGGGCGCGCATCCCTCACGCAACGGCCCCGGTCCGCCGTCATCCCGCGGGGCCCTCACCCCCCGGCCCCCTCTCCCGTACACCACCTATCCGCACCCTCGAGTGCCTGCCCCGTACGGGAGAGGGGGAGAACCCCGCCCCGCGCCCGGGAATGTCATTCCGAGGGAGCGCGACGGTACCCGCCCGGTGTACCGCCTGTCGAGCGACCGAGGAATCTTCCCCGCTCCCGCACGTACCCCGTTCCGCGCCGGTACTCCGCCTTCACCAACCCCTCCTCCGAAGCGGGGGAGGGTCGCCCCCCGTCGCGAGGAGAGAGGGCTCCCGTGGCAGCGACGCACCGTCCGCCTTCACGCACGGCACTCGCCCGAGCCAATCTCCCTCCCCCACGCAGTTTGTGGGGGAGGGTCGGGGAGGGGGGCGCTCCGCTCCCGGCGCGATCCTGGCGCCTCCGCCTAGCTCCCCGCCTCCATCCCCCCCGTCCCCCGCGACCCGCGGATCCGCGCGCTCAGCTCGCCCATGGAAACCGTGATCATCGAGCCGATCAGCGCGAACCAGAGCGTATCCACCACCCGCGGAATCACGCCGAACTGCTGCGCGGCCCACAGCGCGGCCATCGCGGCGACGGCAATGCCCATGCCCGTCAACGCGTCGCGCCCGTCCGCGCGCCGGGAGAGCAGCCCCAGCAGGAAGCCGCCGAGCAGCCCGCCGTAGGTAAACGAGGCGATCTGCAGGGCGATCACCACCAGCGGCGTGCCCGCGGCCACCAGCTGGAACGCCAGCGAAACGCCGATCATCACCACGCCCCACGCCAGCGTGAACCGCTTGCCCACGCGCAGCAGGTGCTCCTCGCCGCCGCGCCCCGTGAGCGGCACGTACAGGTCGTGCACGGAGACCGCCGCCAGCGCGTTCAGCGACGACGACATGGCCGCCGCCAGGATCGCCGCGACCACCAGCCCGGCCACGCCCGGGGGCAGGTGCTCCACGGCAAAGGTGGGAAAGACGGCGTCCGGCTGGGCGAACGTGCGCCCGCCGTAGAACACCCACAGCGCCGCGCCGATGAGCAGGAAGAGGGCGAACTGCCCCAGCACGATCACCCCCGAGCCGATCAGTGCCCGCCGCGCGTCCCGCAGCGAGGGCGAGGCCAGCAGCCGCTGCACGATCAGGTGATCGGCCCCGTGCGAGGCCATGGTGAGGAATCCGCCACCCACGATCCCCGTCAGCAGCCAGTTCGCCTTGCCGAATCCGCCGTCCAGGTGCAGCACCCGCAGCTTGTCCTGCGCCGAGGCGGCCTGCACGAAGCCGTCCCACCCGCCGGGAATCAATCCCATCAGCACCCACAGCACGGCCAGGCCGCCCACGACGTAGATGAACATCTGCGCCACGTCCACCCACACCACCGCGCGCAGGCCGCCGTAGTAGCTGTACAGCAGCGTGAACACGCCGATGGCCACGATGGACTGCCACACGGGGATGCGCGCGATCACCGCCAGGGGGATGGCCGTGGCGAAGATGCGCACGCCGTCCGCCAACACGCGCGTCACCAGGAAGACGATGGAGGCGAACCGCCGCGTCCCGTTGCCGAAGCGGCGCTCCAGCAGCACGTACGCCGTGGCGATCTCGCCTCGGAAGTAGCGGGGAAGCAGGACGGCGGAGATGACGATGCGGCCGATGAGGTAGCCCGTGGCCAGCTGCAGCATCCACAGGTCGCCCGTGTACGCCGTCGCGGGGACGCTGATGACCGTCAGCGCGCTCGTCTCCGTGGCCACCACGGAAAAGCACGCCGCCCACCAGGGGATGGACCGGTCCGCAAGGAAGTAGTCGCTGGCGTCCTTCTGCCGGCGCCCCAGCAGGCCGCCCAGCAGGGCGACGAACGCGACGTACGCCAGGATGATGACGACGTCCAGAAACGAAAGTTGCAAAGCTCAGCGGCTGGAAGAAGGTCTGGTCCCGCGGGTGTGGATCAGAAGAATTCCGAGCTCCACTTGCTCCATTGCTCTCCGGAGCAACTACCGTCGAGAATGCGCTGACGGACCGCGGGGGAAAGTACGTCCGCCCGCCAGCCGAACAGCCGCCCGATACCGCCCGTGGTCGTGGCTTCCCACATGTAGTCCGCGAACCGCCGAAGCGAAGGATCTTCCCAGGCAAGCCGGTCCATGACGTAGCTGATCATCTGGCCCAGCATCCGTGCGTTGGGATCCTCCAGGTAGGTTTCGCCGGTCGAGTTCTGGAGGTAGCATGACACGATCCCCCCGTCCGGCTCGTCCTCGCCCAGCACCTGCGCCGCATCGTCGTCCAGCAGCGGCCCGACCCTCACCATGTGGGTGAGGTAGAAGACGCCCAGGTCCGCCACGCAGATCAAATCGATCAGCTGTGAAGGATGTCCGACCTCCAGGAGAGCGTCACCCAGGTGCTGGTCCAGTCTCGACATGGCACGGGAGGGGTCGCCCGCCCAGCCCCGGGTGTGGGCAAGCAGTCCCACCAGGATGGGTTTGTTCAGCTCCTCGTACGGCGAGCCCTCGCGGTCCGCGTAGAGATCCTTCAGCGTCATCGCCCGTTCCACGGCCTGCCGGATGTGCTCCTTCCTCAGTGTCAGCTTGCATTCGAATGCGGCCACCACCGCATCCGCGAAGTACAGCTTGCGGTTGCGGAGAGAGACCGGATAGGCAGGGTGCAGCACCAGGACGTCGAACTGCGGGCTCGTGTGCCCGCGCGCGTTGACGATCCGCCCCTTGGTTACGACCGGGTAGTTGGCGGGAAGCCAGTTGCGAAGCAGCTCCGCCCAGGTTTCCTCCACGGCATCGCCCGCGGTCCCCGGGTCCTCTGAGACACGCTGGCGAATCCGGTCGTACTCGCTCTGCATGGCGCCGTAGGCTTCAGCGAGGAAGTGCAGCAGCTCATGCTTGGGACGCTTCGCCTGGATGGCCGCACTCGCTTTCGGCTTCTTGGGCATTCGAGATCGTTCGTCGTCAGGTCAACGCCCGCTTCCCGCCGCGGCCGAATCCGCCGGCGCCTTCGCATCCGCCGGTGCCGTTCCTGACGCCGGGGCCGCTCCTGCCGCCGCCGCACCGGCCTGCCCCGCGTCCGCCGAGGCGAACTGCGTCTCCAGCGCCTGCAGCTTCTGCTCGAACCAGGCGCGGATGGCGGGCTGCTCCCGCAGGTTGTCCGACGGGTCCCACGCGGCCGGGTCCAGCCCCGCGCCGCCGCTCCGGCGCCGGGACGCGAGCTGGTACAGGTCTCGGCCGCCGCGGTCGTAGGCGCGGATCTCCCACGTGTACGGGTGCCGCGGGCCGCCGTACTGCACGGACCACACTTCCTCGTCGCCGTCGCCGTTCAGGTCCTGCACGCCGGTGAGGTGCCGCAGGGCGTTGCCGTCCGGCGTGGCGGGCGCGTTGGGCCCCGTGCGCGGCGTGCCGGGAAGGTCCGTGACGTACAGCCCGGGCTTGGTGAACGCAAAGGTGGTGGAGGTGTCGGGCATCTCCAGGATCACGATCTCGTGCCCGCCCGGCGCCACGCTCACCCCGTCGCGCAGCGGGTCCTGCACCCACGCGTGCACGGGGATGGCCGCGGCGATGAAGCGGCCCTCGTACCCGCTCACGGTGTAGGGGATGGCCTGCCGCACCTCCGGCCCCAGCTGCCGCCGCGCCACGGCCAGGGCGGACGTGTCCATGCTGGCGGAATCGGCGCGGACGGCGTCCTTCGTCTCCGTGCGGGCGGCCCCGTCTCCGCACGCGGCGAGCGACAGCGCGTAGACGAGCATCGCGCATCCGCCCGTGCGGGCGCAACGGATCAACCGCGGGCGGCGGGCGTACCACGAGGCAAAGCGTGTCATGACGGCGGGCGGATGAGGGGCGGATGGATGTGCGGCCGGCCCGTTATACTAGGGCCCGCGCCGGACGCGCGAAACGCCCCGGCTCCACCATCGTCCTCCCGCGCCCGTCCCCTCCTCCCCTCGCCGTTCCCGTCCGCCGCATGCCCGACGATCCGCAGCGAGCCCTGCCGCGTGCCCGTGCGTGGCTGCCGGACCCGCCCCACGCCGCGCGCCTGGCCGTCACGGCCGCGCTCCTGTGGCTCATGCTGCGCATCGCGTTCGCCGGGGTGCAGCAGATGGTGTTCCCCGTGCCCCAGCCGCTCGCGCTGCACCCGGTGGCGGCGCTCGCGGTGGTGGGTGTGACGGCGGCGGCGGTGGCGCTGGACGAGCGGCGGCGGCGCGAGACGCTGTTCTACGCCAATCTGGGCATTCCGCCGGTATGGGCGGGGATCGTGGGCTTTGGGGTGGCGGCGGTGCTGGAAAGCTGCGCGTGGCTCGTGTTGGGATCGGGGGGCTGAGTGGAGCGCATCTTCGCGGCGGATTCCATCCGCAAGGTGTACGGCACGCGGACGGTGCTCAGCGTCGCATCCGTGTGGGCGGCGCCGGGGGTGGTCACGGTGCTCTTCGGGCGCAACGGGTGCGGCAAGTCCACGCTGCTCAAGGTGGGCGCGGGGCTGGTGGCCGCGGACGGGGGCGCGGTGCACTTTCGCGGGCGGGCGTACCTGCGCCCGCGGCTGCACCGGCTGGCGGCGGACGGGCTCTTCTACCTGCCGGACGCGGGCCTCCTTTCCCCCCGCCTGACCCTCGCCGACCACCTGGGCGCCCTCCACCGGCGGTTCGGCGCCGTTCTCTCCGACGAGGACGCGGCGGAGCTGGAGGTGGCGCCGCTGCTGGACCGGGCCGTGCACCAGCTGTCCGGCGGGGAGACGCGGCGGGCGGAGGTGGCGGTGGCCGTGGCGCGCGGCCCCGTGTGCCTGCTGGCGGACGAGCCGTTCGCCGGCATCGCGCCGGCGGACGTGGAGCGGCTCGCGCGCGTCTTTCGGCGAATGGCGGCGCGGGGATGCGCGCTCGTCGTCACGGGGCACGAGGTGCCGGAGCTGCTGGGCCTGGCGGACGAGGTCGTGTGGATGACGGGCGGCACCACGTACGGCATGGGCACGGCCGCGCAGGCCGAGACCCACGAGCAGTTCCGCCGCGACTACCTGGGCCCCGGGCGCCCGACGATCCGCCGGTAGCCGGGGCCGTCGCGTGCTCGTCGAGCCTGTACTTGCCCCGCCTTCTAGCCTGTCATTCCGAACGAGGAACGAGTGAGGAATCTACTGGCCCGTGGCAGGTGATCCGGAGCGGCTCAGGGAACGTCGGCGGTGGAGGGGGCGTGCGGGCGGGGCGGGGGACGCGGCGGGGAGCTGATCGAGCACGTCGTTGATCCATCCAAGGAGGAAGTCGGCCTGGGCGTGGTTCATGAACCCGCCTTCGCGCCGCACCGCCGAGAGGATCCCCAGCGCCACCGCCCCGGCCGCGATCATCCACCCGTCCTCGCCCCCCGTCAGCGTGACGACGGCGGCGAGCACGAAGAGCCCCAGCACGAACATCCACGTGTTCCGCTCGCCCTGGATGCGGGCGTGCACCCGCGTGCGGCCCTCGCCGTCCGGCAGCACCCAGCCGTGCAGGTCTGTCCCGTCGCCCTCGCTCTCGTCCACGCGGACGGTGAACTGCTGCCGGCGCACCTTGCCGCGCAGGCCGCGCGCACCCCGCCGAACCTCCAGCGGGAGTTCCGCACGCCGCGTCGTCCCGATCCGTTCCTGGATCGCCGCGAGGACCTTCTCCGGCGGCGCGCCCACCCGCCGGTCCACGACGTAGTCGCGTCTGCTCATCCGCTCCGCAGGGCTTCCAGTTCATCCATCACGCGTGCGATCACGGGCTCCCACGCGCCGGGGCGCGGCTGGCGGAACAGGCGCATGGTGGGGTACCACGGCGAATCGTCGCGATGGTCCATCCACCGCCAGTCCGCCTCCGCCTGCAGCAGCGTCCACACCGGGACCCCCAGCGCGCCCGCCAGGTGTGCCGGCATGCTGTCCACCGTCACTACGAGATCCAGCGCCCGCATGGTTTCGGCCGCCTGGACGGGATCGTCCGAGCCCGCGTCGACGCCGAAGCCGGCCGGGCGCTCCGCCAGCCCCGACCCGCGCTGAAGGATGTGCAGCAGAACCCTCGGCGCCTCCGCCAGCGGCGCGAGAAGGTGCACCGGGACGGAGCGCCGGTCGTCCCAGTCGCCCGCCTTCCACACCAGCCCCACGTGCAGCCGCCCATCCCCCGCCCGCGGCGCAGGATCGACGTGGAGATACGGCACGTCCGCCGGCAGCGTCTGCTGCGTGGAGCGAAAGACGTGGGAAAGCTCCATGATCTCCACGTCCACGTCGTACGCCACGCCCGGCTCGCCGTCGTGCAGCGGCAGCAGCGTGCCGATGCCGTCCACGGTCCGCAGCAGGGGGATGAGCGCGGGCTGTACCCAGAACGTTGCCTCCGCGCCGATCTGGCGGAGGAGGGGCGCGTAGCGGAGGAACTGCAGCGTGTCGCCCAGGCCGTGGTAGCAGCGGACGAGCACGCGTTTGCCGTCCAGCGGCGTTCCGTCCCAGATCCACTGCTCGTGGCGGGGCAGGTGCCAGCACGGCTGCCCCGCGCGCCCGGCCAGCACGCGGTCGCTCGCCCGCCACGCCGCGCTCCACTCGCCCGCGCGCATGTGCCGCATCCACGCCGCCGCGAGGTCCTCCGGCGCCGCCGCATCCACCGCCTCCGCCTCATCCGCCGCCGCACCCTGCATCCGCCCGCCTCCGTCCGTGTGGTCGCGATGATGATGGACGGATACTTCGAATCCTGTGCCGGGAGGCGAGCAGATACAGGCCGGGTGCAGACGCCGGCTTGGTGGCAGGGGGCGGCGTCCCGCCATGAGTGGTGAACCCGCCGCTGGGAAAGCGGTTTCCCGCTGCGCCTCCGTAACACGTTAACACATTCCACTCAAGGGGTTGCGTATCGTCCCCGTGGAGTTAGTCTTGTTAGTCACGCTCGTTTTGTGACGTAGCTTTACCCAGGCGAATCGATCAGTCATGAGTGGTGCCCAAACGTTGGCCTTGTACTCGGACTCCGCGAACAACAGTGACCCGCAAAGGGCTCTCTTGGCGGCCGGGTTCAATGTGCTGGACTGCCAACGGCGCTCGGACGTGGTGAATGCGCACCGCCGCGGGGCTTACGCAGTGCTCCAGACCGACGCCCTTCGCCTGGGAAGTGTCTCCGACTCCCTCGCCCGGGAGCTTCCGGAGGGCGCAGCGCCGGTCGTGATGGTGACGGGGAGAACGAGCGAAAACATGCGCGCCCTAGCCAACCTGAACACCAGCGCCGTCGTCTACTACGACGAAGTGAAGACGAGCCTCGTTCCCACCCTCGAGCGAATCCAGAGCGCCGCGTATCTGCGCGAGGTCGAGGTCCGTCTGCGGGCGGCGCAGGGGCTTATGCCCCAACTGCGTTCCGCCCTGTGCCACGCCTGCCAGAGCGCCGACCCCATCATCAGCGTCACCAGCCTGGCCCGCCGGGTCAGCTGCGACCGGTCCACGCTGTACCGGGGCTGGGGACGGTTGTGGAACGACGGGGAAGTGACGCTGGACCAGTTCCTCGACTGGGTGCTGCTGCTTCGCGCCGTTCCCCGCAAGCGGGCGGGGCAGACGTGGGGAAGCGTGGCGCGTGGCCTGTCCGTGTCCGAGCGAACCCTGTCCCGTACCATGCAGAGGATTCTCCACCTGGGCCTCCGCGACGTGGATGTGAACCACTTTGTGGGCATTCGGTCGAGCTTTGAGCGTGCCGTGATGGAGCGGCTTGAAGGCGGTGCCGGCATGATGGAGGGCAGCCCGCCACAGAGTGTCTGAATCCGCCACAATAAGTCGTAAACGCATGGTTCCTCCAATTCCGCCTGTGCCGTAGATTCGAGGCATTCCTCCTGTGTGGCCTTCCGTACCTGACGGGAAGTTCGCCGGCCGGCAGCAGCAGGCATACCCCTCTTCGTTCCTTACCCCTCCGTTCCCGAAGGTCACGAACCATGTTCAGCTACCGTAGGTATTCAGCCATTCTGTGTGTCGCGGCGCTCACCGCCGCCTGCACGGATGGGCAGCCCGCCCCCACCCTTCCGGCCGCCGGCCTGGACGGGGCCATGAGCGCCTCTGCCAGTTCGGAGCAGGAGACGCTCAACCAGATCGCCCGCGCAGTCGCGCTCGCCATGCAGGACCAGGGACTTCGCCAGCGCATCAAGAACGACATGCGCAACTCGGCCTACGACGAGCACAAGCTCGATTTCCGCAGCTACCTGCACGGCCAGAGCGGGGGCATCCTGCTCGCCAAGATGGCCAAGGAGACGGGCCGCAGCCGCGACGAGCTGCTGGCGCTCGTGGGGAAGGTGCGTCCGCTGGAGATGTACTTTCCCGTGGACGAGCACCGCGAGGGCTGGACGGGCGGCGCCGACCTGCAGGTGCTCGGCCACCTGAACGCCTCCGGCGACCCCACGGCGGCCTTTTCGCTGACGGGCGCCTCCGTGCCCGTTCCCGGGAAAGTCGCGCCCGCCACGCCGACCCTGGTCATCGTGCAGCGCGAAACCGACTTCTCGCAGCCCCTGGACCTGTCCAAGACCCGCAACGTGCGCGACAAGGGCGGCCAGAGCATCGGCACGTACGCGATCGCCTGCGAGCAGGAGCAGGAGTTTACCATCCAGTCCGCCGGCGATGACCAGGGCATCTCCTGCGGAAGCATCGGCGGCGGCGGCGGCGGCGGTTACACTCCGCCCCCGACGTCCACCCCGGTGCGCTACCGCAGCTCCCAGGGCTATGGGCTGCGGGAGGTCATGACGGAATACCGGCAGCACGGCGACCTGGATGGCTGGTTCCAGGGCAACCCTGAGATCTACGTGGAAGTCACCAGCCACGCAGGCGCGCCGGGCGACCCGACGCGGCCGTACTTCACGGCCAGGTCGCGCATCGGCCAGGGCAACGACGACGACGCGGGGTGGTACAATGCCGGGCTGCCGCACCTGATCAGCTGGAACGCCGAGTACGGCAACTACATCCACCTGAAGTTCTATGAGGACGACGGCGAGAACCTCATCAACTTCACCATCACGTTCGAGGGCAAGGCGTACGGGATCCGGATTCCGGCTGACCGGGACGACCTCGGAGCGTGGACCTACTCCTTCAACGATCAGTCGCTGATCTACGGCATCGACGGCCACGGGGCGGGCAAGTTCGGCTCCAACACCGGGTCGATCACCTTCATCACCGACTACCGGGCGTACTGAGGCTTCAAGCCGCAGTTAACGCGGTCGACGACGCAACGAATCCCCCGCTCCGGCACGTGCCGGAGCGGGGGATTCGTTGCGTTTTCGATCTGCATGGCCGGCGAGGGCCAGCTTTAATCCTCCGGGCCATATGCCAGCGTTGCTACGAGTGCGCTCGATGCAGCGAGTGGCAGGTGGCGGCGTTCCGTCCTGAGCGGGTAAAACCCGCCGCTGGGAAAGCGGTAAGCCCCGTCTCGGCTCGCTGCGCTCGCCGAACGGGGCTTCAACTGCGCGAAAAGATGCCGTGATGTACATCCAGCCACGCCCGCAGGCACTCCGCCTCTGGATCGCCGGACCTCCGCCGCGCACGGCACCGGCCCGTGCCGGACCCGTCGGCGAAGGCCGACATCACGTTTTCGGAGCCGCGACTTCAGTCGCCGGGTACGGATCCCCGCCCATCCACCCCGATCCATCCCATCCACCACACCCACTCCCGCACTCGCCGTCGTGCCAACGGCCAACCTCGGGTTTCCGCGCCCACATGCTACCCCGTCCCGCTGTCCAGCGCGTTCAGGTTGGCGATGAGGCGTTGCAGCATGCCGACGAAGTCCGCGATCTCCCGTTCGCTGAACCCGGCCATGGCCTCGCGGTTCCCTGCGAACAGGGTCGTGATTGCCTCGGGCATCCGGTCGCGGGCCGTGTCCGTCAGGGCGAGGCGGGCGATGCGGCCGTCGTGCGGATCGGGAACGCTCTCCACCAGCCCGTCCCGCATCATCCGGGCGAGCATCTGCGCCATGGGCGGCTGCTTGATGTTCGCCCATCGGGCAAGGTCGCGCTGCGTGTCGGCCACCCCGCTCGCGAGCGCGATAAGGACCGGAAGGTAGCCGACGCCCAAGCCATAGGGTTGCAGGCGCGACTCGCTGAGGCGCGCGAAGCCGCGCGCCGCCACGGTGACCAGGTGCCCCGGGGTCGAAAGGACGTCCTCGGCACGTTCCTCTTGCGGATACATACGTGCATATATAGTTTGGTGGGAGGAGGTCGGATCGCCGGCGTCCCAGCCACCGAAGTGCGGCACCGCCTCATCAGGAGCATACGTGATGACCGATGATGTGACAACGCTCAGGAGCATGTACGAGCGCTTCAACGCCCGCGACATCGACGGCGTGCTCGTCTCGCTTCACGAGGACGTGGAGTGGGCCAACGGGATGGACGGCGGGCACGTGCGAGGAAAGGCCGATGTCCGCGACTACTGGACGCGGCAACGGTCCGAGGTCAGCGCGCGGGTCGAGCCGATCTCCTTCAATCGGCGCGGCGACGGCGTCGTCGAGGTGGAGGTGCGGCAGACACTCTACGACCCGTCCGGCCTTCCCCTCGCCTCGCAGGGCGGCCTTCACAGCCGGGTCGTGCGGCACGTCTACCGCTTCGACGGTGGAAAGGTCGCGCGCTTCGACATCGATACGCGGGATTGAAGCCGTCGGGCATCGCCGATGCGCCGGAGGAAGGACCTGCCTTGTGGGACGGGTACGATGACCACGGACGATCTCATCAGGCGCGCGTTCGACGCCTACAACCGGCAGGACAGCGGCACGCTGCTGGCCCTGGTCAGCGACGACGTGCTTTGGCCCGGCGAGGCGCACACGCTGCGGGGGAAGGATGCACTGCGAGTCTTCCTGGAGCGGCAGTGGACCAGGACGAGGACGCATGATGAGGTCGTCCACGTCGAGGAGCGGGACGGCTACGTCGTCGCGAGCCTGAGCCAGACCGTCCGCTCCGTCGAGGGACGGACGCTGTCCACGGGTGAGTTCAGATACGGGTTCGTCGTGGGCGACGGCCTGATCAAGCAGCTGAAGACGCGGGACGCCTGACGTTTGGCACGCGGCGGGATCGCGACCGGGCAGTTGTTCGCCGAGAACGGCGCGGTGGTCGTCATCATACGGGACGGGTGCAGATGCCGGCTCGGTGGAACGGGGCGGGGTTCCGGCCTGAGCGGGTGAACCCGCCGCAACAACAGCGGAAAGCCCCGCAAACTGCGCGGGGCTTCACCTGCGTAGAAACGACGCGGTGACGGGCATCCCGCCACGCCCGCTGGCACTCCGCCTCCAGACCGCCGGACCTCCGCCGGGCGCATGGCACCGGCCCGTGCCGGACCTGTCGGCGAAGGCCGACATCGCGGGTTCATTGCCGCGAATTCATTCGCCGGGGACGGAGCTCAGCCACACCGGCTCCGGCTCCGTCCGCGACGGATCCACCCGCGCGAATCCCGTGTATCTCCGCGGCACTCGCCCGCACCGGGCCCGTCGGCGAAGGCCGACATCACGTTTACGGTGCCGCGACTTTAGTCGCCCGGTACGGAGCCGCGCCCATCTTCCCCGATCCACCCCATCCACCGCCCCCTCCCTGCTTGAACCCGCTCCCGCACCGCCTCCACTCCCGCACTAACGCACTAACGCACTCCCGCACTTCCCTCAGTCCCCCGCCAGCCCCAGCGTGCTCGGCACGAACGGCGCCTCGTGCATGATCGCCGGCTTGCGCTTGCGGACCAGCAGGAACCACTCGCGCATGGAGACCGCGATCACCATCAGCGCCACGGCCATGAACACCGACGCCACGACCGCGTCCAGCCGCGCGTTGAACATCATCCGCCGCGCGGTCTCGATCGTCGTCGCGCCAGCGGGGAGCTCGCCCGCCGCCAGCTTGGCCGCAATGGCGTTGGCCTGGGACAAAAAGCCCAGCTTGGGATCGGCCGAGAACACCTTCTGCCAGCCCGCCGTGAACGTCACCGCGGCCAGCCACGCCAGCGGCGCCAGCGTCACCCACGCGAAGCGCGCCTTGCCCATCTTGATCAGCACCGTGGTCCCCACGCACAGCGCCACGGCCGCCAGCAGCTGGTTGCTGATGCCGAACAGCGGCCACAGCGAGTTGATGCCACCCAGCGGGTCCACTACGCCCTGGTACAGGAAGTACGCCCACCCCGCCACGACCAGCCCGCTGGAGAGGATGATGGACGGATACCACGACGTGCGCCCCAGCGGCTTGTACACGTGCCCCAGGATCTCCTGCAGCATGAAGCGGCCGACGCGCGTGCCCGTGTCGATGGTGGTGAGGATGAACAGCGCCTCGAACATGATGGCGAAGTGGTACCACAGGGCCATCCCCCGCCCGCCGAACACCCCCGAGAAGATCTGCGACATCCCCACGGCCAGCGACGGCGCGCCGCCCGTGCGCGCCAGCAGCGATCCCTCGCCCACGCTGGCCGCCAGCGCCGTCATCTGCTCCGGCGTCACCACGAAGCCCCACGTGGCGATCGTCCGCGTCGCCTGCTCCAGCGTGCCGCCGACGACCCCCGCCGGCGCGTTGATGGCGAAGTACACGCCGGGGTCCAGGATTCCCGCGGCCACCATCGCCATCACCCCCACGAACGACTCCATCAGCATGGACCCGTAGCCCACCAGCCGCGCGTCGCCCTCCCGCGTCAGCATCTTGGGCGTCGTCCCGCTCGCCACCAGCGCGTGAAAGCCGCTGATGGCGCCGCACGCGACCGTGATGAAGGCAAAGGGAAAGAGCTTGCCGCTGAAGACGGGGCCCGTGCCGTCCACGAACTGCGTCATCGCCGGCATCTTGATGGTCGGCAGCGTGAGCAGGATGCCGAGCGCCAGCGCCAGGATCGTCCCGATCTTGAGGAACGTGGACAGGTAGTCGCGGGGGCACAGCAGCACCCACACGGGGAGCACGGAGGCGATGAAGCCGTAGCCCGCCATCAGCCACACCAGCGTCGTCTTCTCCACCGTGAAGATGGCCGCCAGGGTGGGATTCTCCGCCACCCATCCGCCGGCCACCACCGCCGCCAGCGTCAGCACCACGCCGATGAGCGACGTCTCCAGCACCTTGCCGGGGCGAAAGCGGTGCAGCCACCACCCCATCAGCAGGGCGATGGGCACCGTGCAGGCGATGGTGAACAATCCCCACGGCGAGTGCGCCAGCGCGTTCACCACGATCAGCGCCAGCACGGCCAGCAGGATGCACATGATGGACAGCACGGCGATCATGGCGATGAAGCCCGCCGTGGGATTGATCTCCTCCCGCGCCATCTGCCCCAGCGACTTGCCGTCCCGCCGCATGCTGGCGAAGAGGATGACGAAGTCCTGCACGGCGCCCGCCAGCACCACGCCCACGATGAGCCACAGCGTCCCCGGCAGGTAGCCGAACTGCGCCGCCAGCACGGGCCCCACCAGCGGCCCCGCCCCCGCGATGGCCGCGAAGTGGTGGCCAAAGAGCACGTAGCGGTTGGTGGGGACGAAGTCCACGTGGTTGTCCAGCCGCTCTGCCGGCGTGGCGCGGCGGTCGTCCAGCTCGAAGACGCGCGTGGCCAGGAACTTGGCGTAGAACCGGTAGCCGACGGAGTAGGTGCAGACGGCCGCGATGACGAGCCACGCCGCGTTGATGGTTTCGCCGCGGTGCAGGGCGATGACGGCCAGCGCGGCGGCGCCCAGCACGGCCACGGCGGCCCAGGCGAGCTTGGGAAGGTGCGTGCGCATACGGTGGATGACGTGCGGTGGACTGCGGGGCGGGGAGCCGTCCGCATCCCGATGAGGCCGGGAGACACGGACGAACGTTCGATTCGTGAAAACGCGCACCAGTATACGACGACAGGCATCGCCGCGGGAGGGCTGGATCCCGGCCGGGGGAGAACGAGACCGGCCGGGCCACGACGGGCCGGGGCGACCCGGGCGGAAGCGGATGGCTGATCGACCCCTTGACATCAACACACGTTTCCGGATACAATTGGTTCGTAACAACTCCATCCGTTTCTCACGCTGTATCCAGGCACGGGAGCGGGTCCAGGGGCGTCCATCGTCCTGCGGATCCGGCATGCCCGTTCGTCGCGGGGAATCCAGCTCGGTCTGTTTCGGCCTATGCAATCCGGCGCCCCTCGCCGGATCTCGGTCCCATTCCCCCTTCCGCCGCGCAGTGCCATGCCCGCCAAACGACGCCACAGCCACAAGGGACGCCGCGACGCCACGCGCCTGTTCACAAACCTGATCATCGCGGTGCCGCTGGTCGCGGCGGCCGGGGTGGTCGTCTGGCTCACGATGTTCGCGCAGCCCGCCTCGGAGCGGATACTGGAGCGCTTCAAGGTCAAGCCGGGGGGGCGGGTACCCTACGTTCAGCTGGAGGACCGCGCCGGACGGGGTACGTCGCTCTCTCGCGTCGCGGCAGACGCCCCCACGCTGGTGCTGATCACGGATGCGGACTGTACCCACTGTGACAGCCAGGTGCGCCTGCTGCACGCCTTGCGCGATGCGGGCGGGCCGACCCCGCGGCTGGTGGGGGTGTCTGTTTCCAAGCCCGAGCGGTTCAGTGCGCTGGCGGCCAAGTTCGACGGCATTCCCGTCTACGACGACGTCAACAAGGCGTTCCGGGACAAGCTGGGCTTGCAGGGGGTGCCCGTGCTGCTCAGCGTGGCTGCGGACGGCACCGTTCGCGAGGTGAAGTTCGGCCTTCAGAACGGGTCGCAGCTACGCGTCATGGCCGAGGGCGCGCTCGCCTCCCCCCGCCTTTCCGCGGCCCCACCGCCGGGACGCTGACGCAGCGCCGCTCGCCGTCTTTCCACTCCAGGCACGTTCCGTCTCGCCGGACCGCGGCCGCATCCATTCAGCCCTGGATGCGCTAATCTCGGGACAATTTCTCTCAGGTGCGGATGTCCATCGCAGAGACCTACGACGAGCATCGCCTGCCTCCGCGGGCGGGCAGCCTCCTGCTGCCGGACATGCAGGGCTTTGCCCGCGTGGCGGGGGAGAGCGGCCACGCGGTCCTCATCACCGGCGAAACGGGGTGCGGCAAGACGCACCTGGCGCGGCAGATCCACGCCGCCGGGCCGCGCGCGCGCCGCCCCTTCGTGCGGGTGAACTGCGCGGCCATCCCCGACACGCTGTTCGAGCGCGAGATGTTCGGGCACGTGCGCGGCGCGTACACCGATGCCCGCGACTCGGCGGATGGGTTCATGGAAAGCGCCAACGGCGGCACGCTGTTCCTGGACGAGGTGTCGGAGCTGGCGCCGCAGAACCAGCCCAAGCTGCTGGCCGTGCTGGAGGACGGCTGCTTTCGCAAGCTGGGCTCGCCCCGCGAGATCCGCGCGGACGTGCAGATCATCGCCGCCGCGAACCGCGACCTGCCGGAGATGGTGGCGCTCCGCACGTTCCGGCAGGACCTGTACTATCGCCTTTCGGTGCTGCGATACGTCGTGCAGCCCCTTCGCCAACGCCAGGACGAGCTGCCGCTTCTTGTGGAGGAGCTGCTGGAGAAGAACCGCCGTCCCGGCGCGCCCCGTCCGGCCATCAGCCGCGAGGCGCTCGCGGTGCTGCGCCGCCATCCCTGGCCCGGCAATATCCGCGAGCTGGACAATGCCATGCGCAGCGCCGCAGCCTTTTCCGCCGGCGGCGAGATCCGCCCCGAGCACCTGCCGGACGACGTACGCGCCCCCGCCGCCCGGGCGGCCGGCGCACCGGCACTCCGCGCCGCGGAGCGCTACACGGCCCCGACCGAGCGCACGGAGGAAGTGGAGATGATTCGCCGTGCGTTGGACGCCGCCGGCGGCAACAAGACCACGGCCGCCCGGCATCTGGGCATGTCGCGCTCCACCCTGTGGGCCAAGCTGCAGCGCTACGGCTGATTGATCCCATCCCCCCGGAGTCGCATTCCTCTTCCGCACAATTCAGGAGGCACGCAGTGGTACGCAGGAGACGTGTTTGGACGGCCGCCCGAATTGGTGCGGCGCTGGCGCTGGCGGCGTGTGCACGCGGCGAGGCCGCGGACGTGCCGGTAGAGGCGCCGCATCTCGCGGTCCCTGGATGGAGCCTGGCGCCTGCCGCCCGTGTGGGCGGCACGATCGCAGATGAGCAGGAGCAGCTGTTCAACGTCACCGCCGTGGCGGAGGACGCGGAGGGCCGCTTCTACGTTGCCAACGCCGGAGACAAACGGGTGCTGGTGTTCGACAGCGCGGGTGCCTACGTGCGCACCATCGGCAGGGGCGGAAGCGGCCCGGGCGAGTTCACCGCACCTCGCGCAGTGGCCCCCGTGGGTGAGGACGGGCTGATGGTGCTGGACTTGGGGACCGGCCGCATCAGCCGGTTCCGCCGCTCCGACGGCGTGTTCCTGGGCGACGTGTTGCTTGCCGGAGACGCGGGGATGCCCTACGACATGCGCGCCACCCTGGGCGGCGTGGTGGCGGTGGAGTTCCGGCCGCCCCCGCGGACCGGGGTGCAGTCGCCCGCATACCTGGCGCGCGTGGATACGGCCACGGGTGCGGTGGACCGGGCGGGTGCCGTGACGCTGGACACCGTGGCCCGGGCGCAGGTTCGTACGGAGCAGAAGCGTGGCAGGTCGTCCGTCACCGTGGACCTGCCCTTTGCTCCGCGCCCGGTGTGGGACGTGGAGGCGGACGGCTCGTTTCTGTTCGGTACGGGCGCCCGCTACGAGGTGAGCCGTGCGCGCGGTGGCCAGCGCTCCGTCGCCTTTTATGGCACCGGTGAGCCGCGCGCCGTGACGGAGCGGGATCGGAACGGATTTTTCGCCGGCAGCCCCGCCACCGAGCAGTTTCGCGGCAAAGTGGAGTTCCCCCGTTCACACCCGTACTTCACAGGGCTGCGCGCCGGCCCGAACGGCTCGCTTTGGGTGAGTCTCCCCGGCCATGGGGGTGAGCACTGGGAGGTGCGCGATGCGGCCGGCGCGGTACAGGGCGTTCTGGACCTGCCGGAAGGAAGCCGGCTGATGCTCGTGTCGCCTGGCGCCTTGTATGTGCTCAGCAGGGACGAGGAGGACGTGGAGACGGTGCAGCGGCTGTCTCTTCGCCGCTGAGCGCGGCAGGCAGTACCGGGAGGCAACGGGAGGGCGGCTGCTTCGGCGGCCGCCCTCGGTCCATTTATGTCCTCGCCGTCTGTGATCTTCACCAAAAGCAGTGCTGTCCCTGGGCACCCCCGTTCCACGGGGCATCGTCCCCGCCTCGGGATCGGTACGGAGCAGCCGTTCAAACACCGTCCGATCACCGTTTCGAGCGCTGAACTGGAGCACTGCGGACACGCTCCGAAGTGCTGTATTTCTCATCCTGACAATCATTTGCGATCAAATACAGTTGGCGACGAAAGATGGTATCTGCCTTGCCTTGAAAGAGGTCATGCGGCGCACCCCCCGTTCCGCGCCGCATCACTCTCACCCCCTAGGAGGTTCCCATGAAGGCACTCAAGCGTCTCGTCTCCAGCGCCATGCTCAGCCTGGCCCTCGTCACCGGCGCCACCATGCAGGCCGCTGCCCAGGACTCCCTGTCCTGCACCTACATCGGCTCCACGTTCGAGTGCGGACCCGGCTACATCCTCATCACCGACTATTACCTCTGCTGATCCGGAAGCGCGGCTCGTCCGCGCTCCGCTCCACCAAACGGCCGCACGGGCTTCCCGTGCGGCCGTTCGTCGTCCCGGGTCCCGCAGATGCGAAGCCCCGCCCCAGCCGGCGTGGATCTGCGGTCATGAACTTTTCCTGCCGTCCAGTGTCTCAGGCTCCCTCCGCGCCCGCCGTCGCCTCGCCCCACGAAACCGTCCGCTCGCCCCGGAGAAGATGCGCCTGGGCGGTCTCCGGGGATCGCCCCGGGTCGCCGACGCCCGGCACTCACCCATCGACGCTTCACCGTCCCATGCGCCGAATCCCCGTTTCATCCCGTATCCCCATCGCGATGATCCTTCTCCTCGCCGCCGCCTGCGGGAACGAGGGAAAGGACGGCTGGCAGGGTACCGTGGAGACGCGCCCGGACGGCGTGGTCCTCGTCCGCAATCCCGCGCAGGGCACGTGGGCGGAAGGCGAGGCGTGGACGGTGGAGGAGGAGCTGCGGATCGGGATCGCCGAGGGGGCGGGGCCCACGCTCTTTGGCGACGTGGCGGCGGTGGAGGCGGATTCCGCCGGGCGCATCTGGGTGCTGGAGCGGCAGGCGAAGGAGCTGCGCCTGTTCGACGCGCGCGGCAGGCACCTGGGCACCATCGGCCGCGAAGGCGAGGGGCCGGGCGAGTTCCGCGATCCCATCGGCCTGGCGTGGGCGCCGGACGGGACCCTCTGGGTGGCGGACCCGGGCGCCGGGCGCTACACCGTCTTCGACGCGAACGGCGTCTACGTCGACACGCACCCGCGGCGCGTGGCCGGGTACTCCGTCCCCTGGCGCGGCGGCTTTGGCCCGGACGGGCTGCTGTACGAGCTGGTCGCCGTGGCGCCGGCGGGGCAGCAGCCGCGGCAGGTCCTGCTCCGCTTCGACGCGTCCGTCGAGCCCCTGGACACCATCCGCCTCCCCACGCACCTCGGCGAGCAGTTCGAGCTGCGGCGGGACGGCGGGCGCATCACGGCCGGCGTGCCCTTCGCGCCCGGGCAGCTGATGGAACTGGATCCGCGGGGATTCCTGTGGATGGGGATCAACGACCGCTACCGCCTGGCGCAGCTGCGGCCGGGCGGCGACACCGTGCGCATCGTGGAGCGCGAGGCCGCGCCGGTGCCCGTGACGGCGGCGGAGCGCGACGAGGCCGTGGCGGGACTGGAGTGGTTCACGGACCAGGGCGGGCGGGTGAACGCCGGCCGCATCCCCGCCCGCAAGCCCGCCTTCGAGCAGATCATCGCGGACTGGGCGGGGAGCGTGTGGGTGCGTCCGGCCCTCCCCGCGGGCGAGGCCGGCACCGCGTTCGACGTGTTCGACGCGGAGGGACGGTACCGGGGACGCGTCCGCCTGCCGGGGGGGATGGACGTGTATCCCGCGCCCGTCATCCGTGGTGACGCAATCTATGGGGTCGCGCGCGATTCGCTGGACGTCCCCCACGTGGTGCGCGGGCGGATTGTTAAGGGTGGATGAGGCGTGCGTCCCGTCGGCAACCCACCGGCGGATGGCGGGATCTATCTACCTGTCGTCCGCACGGTGGCGGCTTGCGTATGTTTCACGCCCGATTGTGTTTATCCGCTGCGCCGGTTACATTTAGCGTCCTCCGCGGACCGTCCTGTGTTCTCGATCTCCCGGTGAGTCCTATGCCTTACAAGCGCCGACTGGCTGCCGCAGCCCTGACCCTGACCGCCGCCTCGGTCATGGGCGTCGCAATCTACGGGCGCATCCAGGACGCGTCCGCCGCGGGCGGCGAAGGCGCCGAAACGGCCGCCCGGCCCCTGGTGCAGACGTCCGCCTCCGGCAGCTTCGCCACGGACGTCGCCATCCCCGTGCAGGGCAGCGCCGCCCGCCGCGGCGAGCTGGTGATGTCCGTGAGCGCCGCCGGCCAAGCCCAGGCGTGGCAAAAGACGGTGCTGGTGGCGCAGGTCAACGGCCGCATCGTGGGCCTGCCCGTGCGCGAGGGCGACGGGGTGGGCGCGGGGCAGGGGGTGGTGGCGCTGGACGGGGCCGAGTACCAGCTGGCCGTGGAAGAGGCGCAGGCCGCCCTCCGCGACGCCGAGGGCAAGTTCCGCGAGGCCACGCTGTTCGACGAGCAGATCGAGGACGCGGACGTGCGCCGCGATCGCGCGGCCGCCTCGCGCACGCGCAGCGGCATGGAGACGGCCGAGGTGCGGCTGCGGCGCGCGCGGCTGGACCTGTCCCGCACGCGCCTGGCGTCGCCGTTCGCGGGGCGGATCGCGTCCCTCAAGGTGGTGCCCGGCCAGTGGGTGCGTCAGGGCGACGAGCTGATGACCGTCGTGGACCTGGACCCCATCCGCGTGGAGGTGCAGGTGCTGGAGAGCGAGATCGCGCACCTCACCCCCGGCCGCACGGCGGACGTGAGCTTCGCGGCGTTCCCCGACGAGCGCTTCACGGGGCGCATCCAGACCCTCAACCCCATCGTGGAGAGCGGCACCCGCACGGCGCGGGTCACGGTGCTGGTGCCCAACCCCGGCGGCCGCATCCTTCCCGGGATGTACGCCCGCGTGTCGCTGGAGGCCCGCCGCTACGCCGACCGCGTGCTGGTGCCCCGGACCGCCGTGCTGGAGCGCGACCGCCGCAGCATGCTCTTCGTCTACGACCCGGCGGGCTCCGACGGGCTGGCCAAGTGGCGCTACGTCACCACCGGCCTGCAGAACGACTCGCTGGTGGAGATCCTGAGCGACGGGGTGGATACGGACAGCGTCAAGCCCGGCGAGACGGTGCTCACGGAGGGCCACTACACCTTGATCCACGACGCCCGCGTGCGCCTCGCCGCCGATCCCAAGCGCGAAGGCGGCCGGCCGGACTGACAGTGCGTGAGTGCTGAGTGCGTGAGTGCGTGAGTGCCGGAGCGGCTGAAGCCGCCGCCACACGAGCGGAAAGCCTCACGAACCGCGTGAGGCTTCACCGGCGGAACCACGATCGATTCTCCGCGATCCACGGCTCTTCGCGATCGCGCATGGAGACGGCCGTGCAGTCCGCGCAGGCGGACTTCGTGACGTGCGAGCCGCGGTTTCAACCGCCTGGGCGGAGGGTGGCCACCGACCACCGATCTCCGCCCGCGCTGGATGTCTTTCCCGGCGCCTGCGGCCGATGCTGCTCCGCGCCGCGCGATCCGCTGATCCGCGAATCCGCCCGCGCGCTGGATGGCTTTGCCGGCTTCTGCGGGCGATGCTGCGCCGCGCGATCCGCCAATCCGCGAATCCGCCGGCACCGGATGTCTTGTCCTGGCGCCTGAGGGCGATGCTGCGCCGCGCGATCCGTTGATCCGTGAATCCGCCCGCGCTGGATGGCTATTCCGGCGCCTGCGGGGGATGCTGCTGCGCGCTGTGGGATCCGCTGATCCGCAAATCGGCCCGCGCCTGATTCGCGATTCCAGGATTCTCCGCGCTGGACCGATCCGCCGGCGCGTTGCCGGCATGCCTGCCCCCCGCGGATGGGCAGGTCGAAGAACACCACGCGATATCACCCGCGCGACGCACGCCATCCGCCGTCCCTTTCGGCTCCTGGCACGCAGCCGCGGTTCCCGACACCGATCCACCGACCCATGAAATCCCAGCGGTACCCGATGACTCGCACGCGAATTTCCGCGCTCCTGGGGCTGGCGATGCTCGCCGCGCCGTCCTTGCACGCCCAGACGCAGCCCCGGGACACCCTCCCGCTCACGCTGGACCAGGCGCTGCGCACGGCCGAGGAGAACAATCCCGCGTACCGCCGCGCCCTGACCGAGGTGGGCACGGCCCACGCCGACGTGCGCCGCGCGCGCGGGGCCTTTCTGCCCTCCGTGACCCTGGGGCTGGGGACGGGGATCGGCTACAGCCGCGCCGTCTCGGCCACGGGCGACTTCGGCGAGTCGGTGAACCGCGACACGGTGGTCATCAGCAACACCAGCTCCGCCACGCAGTCGCTCCAGCTGGGGTCGGTCACGCTGCTGGACGGCGGGCAGCGCCGGCGCGACCTGCGCGCCGCCCGGGCGGGCGAGCAGGCCGTGGCCGCGCGCGTGGAGGGGGCCGAGCTCACGTTCCGCGCGGACGTGAGCCGCCGCTACTGGACGGCCGTGCGCGCCGACCGCACCATCCGCCTGGAAGAAGCGCTGCTCGCCAGCGCCCGCGACCGCCTGGAGGTCACCCGGGCGCTCGTACGGGTGGGCGTGCGCGGACCCATCGACGTGCTGGGCGCCGAAGTGACCGTGGCCGAGCAGGAGCAGGCGCTGGAGCGCGCCCGGGGCGACGCGCGCGTGGCCCAGCTGGACCTGCGCCAGGCCATGGGCGTGATGGAAGGCGGATGGCTGCGGCTCACGGACGAGCCCCCGCCCCTGTTCGACCCGGCCACGCTGGACGCCGGCGCGCTGGTGCAGCGCGCGCTGGCCGGCCATCCGCGCGTGCAGCGGGCCAACCTGGGCGTCATCCAGACCGAGAACCGGCTGGCCTCGGCGCAGGCCGGGCGCTGGCCGCGCCTGGCGGTGAGCGCGGGGCTGGGGCGCGCCGAGTACTTTCGCGACCCGTACTCGGGGCTGTACGACCTGCGGCCGGCCAACCAGAGCGCCAACGTGAGCCTGGCCCTGCAGATTCCCCTCTTCAACGGCTACCAGACGTCGTACCAGATCCAGGCGTCCCGCGCCGCCCGCGACGCCGCGCAGGAGGACGCGCGCGGCGAGCGGCTGGCGGTGGAGCGCGAGGTGCGCGGCGCCCTGGTGGACCTGGACAACGCCTACCGCGCGGCCGTGAACGCCGACCGCACGCTGGGGCTCAACCGCCGCCGGCTGGAGCTGGCCCAGCAGCAGTACCGCGTGGGCGCCCTGAACCTGACCGACCTCACGGACGCCGTGGAGCGCGCCGCCCGCGCCGAGCGCGACGCCCTGCGCACCCGCTTCGAGTTCGCCACGGCGCACGCCACGCTCGAGGAGCGGCTGGGCGGTTCCCTGCGCCCGTGATCCCCATTCCGCCCCGCGCCTGACCCGGAGCCCGCGCCGCATGTCGCTTCCCCGCATCGCCATCGCGCGCCCCGTGGCCGTGGCCATGTTCTTCCTGGGCGTGGTCTTCCTGGGCGTGCTGTCGTTCGTCCGCCTGCCCATCGACCTGCTTCCGGACGTGGCGTACCCGCGGCTCGTCGTCTACACGACGGACGCGGGCGCGGCGCCGGCGGAGGTGGAGCGCTTCATCACGGAGCCGGTGGAGCAGGCCGTCAGCACGGTGCCGGGGGTGCAGGGGGTGGAGAGCGTGACCCGCGAGGGCGCGTCGCTGGTCACGGCGCGCTTCGCGTGGGGCACGGACATGGAGTTCGCCGCCCTCAACGTCCGCGAAAAGCTCGACAACCTGCGCGACAGGCTGCCGGAGCTGGCCTCGCGCCCCGTCGTGCTGCGGACGGACCCCCGCAGCGAGCCCGTCATGGCCCTGGCCGTGGCGGGCGGGCGCGACCTGCCGGGGCTCAAGGAGCTGGCGGAGCTCGTCTTCAAGCGGCGCCTGGAGCAGATCGACGGCGTGGCCCTGGCCCAGGTGACGGGCGGGACCGAGCGCGAGATCCACGTGGACGTGGACCCCCGCGCCCTGGAAAGCCACGGGCTCACGGTGCAGGACGTGTCCACGGCCCTGGCCGCGGCCAACGCGCAGGCGCCGGGGGGCACCATCCGCCGCGGCCGCTACCGCTACTCGCTGCGCACCCTGGGCGAGCTGCAGGGGGTGGACGAGATCGCCGCCGTCCCCCTGCGCAAGGCCGGCACGGCCGTGGACTCCACGGGCGCGCGGGTGCTGCTGCGCGACGTGGCGCGGGTGGAGGACGGGTTCAAGGAGCGCGAGTCGCTGGCCCGCTACAACGGCCAGGAGTCCGTGGGCCTGCTCGTCTACAAGAACGCCGACGCCAACACGGTCCGCGTGGCGGGGCAGGTGGACGAGACGCTGGAGCAGCTGCGGCGCGAGTACCCGGACGTGCAGCTGCAGGTGGCCATGAGCCAGGCCGGCTTCATCTCCGACGCCCTCACCAACGTCGTCCAGGAGGTCATCCTGGGCGGCATCCTCGCATTCCTCGTCCTCTTCCTCTTCCTGCGCGAGGGGCGCTACCCCGTCGCCATCGCCCTCGCCATCCCCATCTCCCTCATCGCCACCTTCGCGATGATGCACGCCACGGGCGTGTCGCTCAACATCCTGTCGCTGGGCGGGATGGCGCTGGGCGTGGGGCTGCTGATGGACAACTCCATCGTCGTGCTGGAGAACGTGTTCCGGCACCGCGAGCTGGGGCTGCGCGCGCGCCTGGCCGCCGCCGTGGGTGCGGAAGAGGTGCAGCGCGCCATCACCGCGTCCACCCTCACGACCATCGCCGTCTTCGGGCCCATCGTCTACGTGGAGGGCGTGGCGGGCGAGCTGCTGGGCGCCCTCGCCATGACCGTCGCCTTTTCGCTCCTGGCCTCCATCCTCGTGGCCGTGACCCTGCTCCCCGCGCTGGCCGCGCGGTGGGAGGGAGAGGTGCGGCGCGAGGGGACGGGGCGCGTGGCCCGCTTCTTCGCCCCCCTGCTGGACGGCTTCGACCGCGGGTTCGCGCGCTTCGCCGCCTTCTACGAGCGGACGCTGCAGGCGGGGATGCGGCACCGCGGGCGGACGATGGGCGTCGCCTTCGGGATGCTGGCCGTGGGGCTGGGGGTGGGGCTGACGCTGCCGCGCGGCGTGCTGCCGGAGGTGGACCAGGGGCAGTTCCGGCTGCGGGTGGAACTGCCGCAGGGCACGCCCCTGGAGCGCACGGCGGACGAGACGGCGCGGCTGGAGGGGGTGCTGCGCGCGGACCCGGCCGTGGACGCCGTCTTTACCCGCGTGGGCCGGCAGGTGGCGGCCGCGGGGATGGACGACCGCGCGAGCGGACTGAACACGGCCCTGCTGGAGGTGCGGCTGGACGAAAGCGAGTCCACCGCGGACGCGCTGGAGCGGCTGCGCCCCGGGCTGGCGGGCTTTCCCGCGGGGAGCGTGACGGTGGAGGCCGGGCAGGCCACGGCGCTGGGCCGGCTGCTGGGCGGGGGCGAGGCGGACCTGGCCGTGCACGTGCGCGGCGAGGACCTGGACGAGGCCCTGGCCTACGCCACCGCCGCGCAGCGCCGGCTGGCCGGGGAGCGCTCGCTGGCCAACGTCCGCGTGGGGACGGAGATGGGCCAGCCGGAGATGCGGGTGGAGATCGACCGCGAGCGGGCTGCGGCGTTCGGCGTGGACCCGTCCCGGGTGGCAAAGACGGTGCAGGACTACATGCAGGGGTCGCGGGCCACGGACCTGGTGCAGTTCGACCGCAAGGTGCCCATCATGGTCCGGCTGCCGGAAGCGGAGCGCCGCTCCCTGCAGACGCTGGAGCAGCTGCGCGTGGACGGCGTGCCCCTGCGCGAGCTGGTGCGCGTGTACGACGCCGCGGGCCCGTCCGAGATCCGGCGGATGGACCAGAGCCGCGTCGTGACCGTGCACGCCGACGTGGCGTCCGGCGGGGTGGAGGCGGCCGTATCGCGCGTGCAGGCGGCGCTCTCGGCCACGCCGCCGCCGCACGGGCTCACGGTCTCCATCGGCGGGGAGAACGAGGAGATGCGCAAGGGCTTCCGCGACCTGGCGTTCGCCTTCCTGCTCGCCGTCCTCCTGGTCTACATGCTCCTGGCGGCGGAGTTCGAGTCGCTGCTCCTTCCCTTCATCGTCCTCCTGGCCGTGCCGCTCGCGGCCGTGGGGGCCACGCTGGCCCTGTGGGTCACGGGGGCCGGCATCAACACCATGTCGCTGATAGGAATGGTGATATTGGTGGGCATCGTGGACAACGACGCCGTGGTGAAGGTGGACTTCATCAACCAGATGCGAAAACAGGGGATGAGCCGCCGCGACGCCATCTTCGCGGCCGGCCACGCCCGCATGCGCCCCATCGTGATGAACACCATCACGGCCATGCTGGGCCTGTTGCCCATGGCGCTGGCCATCGGCCCGGGGGCGGAACTGCAGGCGCCGCTGGCCATCGCCGTCTTCGGGGGGCTGCTTTCCGCCACGGCCCTCACCCTGGTCGTGATCCCCGTCGCGTACGACGTGCTGGACGAGGCGGGCGAGCGCATCCGCGGCTGGTTCGGCCGCCCCGCCGCCGCGCCCGACCCCGCCGTCGCCGTCCCGTCCGGCTTGGCTGCCGGCGACTGACGCGCCTCATCCCCTCTACTCTCTTCCTCCCGATGCGAAACCTGGGGATGGTGATCGTCCGTGCCGCGCTTCCGCTCCTCGCGGCGGCCTGCGGCGACGCGTCGGCGGATGGGGACAGCGCCGTGGTGACGGACAGCGCCGGCGTGCGCATCGTGCAGAGCGACCGGCCGGCGTGGAAGGACGGCGAGGGATGGACGGTGGGGAACGCGCCCTCCGTGGACATCGGCGTGGTGGACGGGGACGCGGCGTACCAGCTGGACGCCGTGACTGGCTCGGCCCGGCTCTCCGACGGGCGCATCGTGGTGGCGGACGGGGGCTCGCACCAGCTGCGCTTCTTCAGCGCGCAGGGGCGGCACCTGGCCACGGCAGGGCGCAAGGGCGGGGGGCCGGGCGAGTTCCAGCAGCTGTCGTGGATGGGCGTGGCCCCCGAGGACACCGTGCTGGCCTGGGACGCGGAGGCGCGGCGCCTGTCCATGTTCACTCCGGACGGCCGCTTTGCCCGCGCCGTCACGCCCACGGGGCTGAACCCGCTGTTCCCCAGCGTGGAGGCGCTCATGGGCGACGGGTCGCTGGTGATGACGCCGGGCTTCGATCCGGCGACGATGGGCATGCGCCCGGAGGGGGAGTTCCGCGACACGGTCGTCTGGCTGCGGGTGCCCCCGGGGGGCCCCGCGCGCGAGCTGTCCCGGCGCCCCGGCACGGACGCGTTCATGAGCAAGAGCGGCGGGATGATGATCACCGATGAGGTCGTCTTCGGGCGCAGGCTCGTGCTGGCCGGGGCCGGGGACGGCTACTACACCGGGTACACGGACCGCTACGAAATCGAGCACCGCGACCCGGCCGGCCGGCTGCGGCGCCTGGTCCGGCGCAGCCACGAGCCCGTCCGCGCCACGGAGGCGGACCTGAACGCGTACTTCGCCGCGGATGCCAAGAAGGAGATTCGGGGGCTGCCCGCCGAGATGCGCGCCGCTTTCGAGGAGATGGCCCGCACGCGGCGGGAGCGCATCCCCCACCGCGACAACTTCCCTGCCTTCGCCGGGCTGGCCACCGACACGGAAGGCAACCTGTGGGTGGAGCAGTACGGGCGGCCCGGCGACGAGCAGCCGCGCTGGGACGTCTTCGACGGCGAGGGGCGCTGGCTGGGCACGGTGGAGACGCCCGTGGGGTTGCGGGTGCACCGGATCGGCCCGGACTGGATCCTGGGGGTGGAGAAGGACGAGATGGAGGTGGAGCACGTGCGGATGTACCCCCTGGTGAAGTCCGCCCGCTGAGCCGCGCCCGGCCATGATCCGCTTCTCCATCCGCCGCCCCGTCGCCGTCGCGATGCTCTACGGCGCCCTCGCCCTGCTGGGTGTGGCGTCGTGGCTCAACGTGCCCGTGGAGCTGCTCCCCGAGACGGAGCTGCCCCGGCTGCGCATCACGGCGCAGTGGCCCGGTGCCTCGCCCGAGGTCACGGAGGCGTTCCTCACCTCGCCCATCGAGGCGGCGGTGCAGCAGGTGCGCGGCGTGGAGAAGGTGACCTCCACCTCCGAAGAGGAGATGGGGGTCGTGGAGGTGCAGTTCGGCCGCGACGCGGACCTGAACTTCGCGCGGCTGGAGCTGAGCGAGCAGCTGGCCGCGCTGGACGAGAACCTTCCCGAGGGCGCCCTGCGCCCCGTCGTGCAGCCGTACGTCCCCGAGGAGTTCGCCGAGCAGGACCGCCCCTTCCTGAGCTACACCCTCACGGGCCCGCTCACGGCCGAGGCCCTGCGCACGGTCGTGGACGAGACCGTGGCCGCCGAGCTGCGCCAGGTGGAGGGCGTGGCCGACGTGCAGGCCCGCGGCGGCCGCGCCCGCGTGCTGGAGGTGGCGCTGGACGAGCGGAAGATTCTGGCGCTGGGCCTCACCCCCGAAGCCGTGCGGCAGCGGGTGGGCGGGCTCGAGGACGTGCGCGAGGCGGGGCGGGTGAGCCGCGGGGGCATGCTCTACGCCCTGGCCGTGCGCGAGTACGCCGGCAGCGCCGAGCGCATCCGCCGCCTTCCCCTGCTCACGGACCAGGGGCGGATCGTGCGGCTGCAGGACGTGGCCGTCGTGCGCGACACGTACGAGGAGCCGCGCACCTTCTACCGCATCGACGGCCAGCCCGCCGTCTCGTTCCAGGTGGTCAAGGAGATCGGCACCAACGTCGTGCAGGTGGCGGACGACGTAAAGGCGCGGATGGCGGCGCTGCAGCCCCGCCTCCCCGCCGGCGCGCGCGTCCTCCTGGACGACGACGAGAGCGAGGCCGTCCGCGCCCAGCTCACGGACCTGCGGGGCCGCGCCCTGTCGTCGGCCGTCATCGTCTTCGTCGTCCTGTTCCTCTTCCTCCGCTCGTTCCGCAGCGCGGCCATCGTCTTCGCCAGCATCGCCTTCGCGGCGCTCATCACCCTCAACCTCATCTTCTTCGGCGGGCTCACGCTCAACGCGCTCACGCTGATGGGGCTGGCGATGGGCTTCGGGCTCATCATCGACAACGCCGTCGTGGTGCTGGAGAACGTGTACCGCCACGCGCGCACGGCGCCGGATGCCGAGGCCGCGGCGGAGCGGGGGGCGCGGGAGATGGTGCTTCCCGTGCTGGCAGCCACGCTCACGACGGTCATCGTCTTCATCCCCTTCGTGTACCTGCAGGGCGAGGTGCGGCTCTTCTACGTGCCGCTGGCCATCGTGGTGGGCTTCACCAACCTGGCCTCGCTCTTCGTCACCTTCTCCTTCACGCCCGCCCTGGCCGGGCGCCTGCTGGGGAGCCGCGTCCGGCAGATCCGCGAGCAGGCGGCGCGCGCGCGGGCGCCCTGGTACGAGCGCCTGTACGCGGGGATGGTGGGCGGCAGCCTGCGCTGGCCGTGGATGGCCGTCCTGCTGGCCCTGCTGGCCCTGGGGGGATCGGCGCACCTCTTCCAGAAGTACGTGACCCGCGGCACCGTCTGGCGCGCCTGGTACGACGAGGAGTCGTACATCAGCATCAGCTTCGAGCTTCCCCGGGGCGAGGAGCTGGAGCGCACGGACCAGCTGGTGCGCTACTTCGAGGACCGGCTGGGGCGCATGCCCGAGGTGGCGCGCTTCACCACCAACGTGTATCCGCAGTTCGCGCGGATGCGGGTGGAGTTCCCCGACTCGCTGCAGGAGACCGCCATCCCCGTCTCCGTCAAGGAGCAGATGGAGGCGTACAGCCACCAGTACGGCGGCGCCGAGGTGCAGGTGCAGGGGTACGGGCCGTCGTTCTACGGCGGGGGCTCGTCGCCGCCCAACTACAGCATCCAGGTGCTGGGCTACAACTACGAGCGCGTCCGCGACATCGCCGAGGACGTGGGGCGCCGGCTGCAGCAGTTCTCGCGCATCCAGGACGTGGACACCAACTCCGACGGCGCCTGGTTCGAGCGCGACAAGGCCACGGAGGTCGTGCTGCGCGTGGACCGGCCGGCCCTGGCCGCGCACGGCATCTCCGCGGCCGAGGTGGTGCAGCGGGTGGGCGCGGCCGTGGGGCGCAACGGGTCGCGCGGCCGGCTGCGCGTGGCCGACGAGGAGGTGGTGTTCTCCGTGGCCCTGGCGGGGCACCAGCAGATGGACGTGCAGCAGCTCCGGCAGCTGCTCATCCCCGGCCCCCGCGGCGGCGCCGTGCGGCTGGCGGACGTGGCCCGCGTGGACGAGCGCGAGGTGCTCAGCCGCATCGTGCGCGAGGACCAGCAGTACCAGCGCACGGTGAGCTACGAGTTCCGCGGCCCCACCAAGCTGGGCGACAAGGTGCACGAGGCCGTCATGAAGTCCACCCGCCTCCCCGCCGGCTACACCCTCGTGGGGCGCGAGGAGTGGAAGTGGAGCGACGATGAAAAGACGCAGATCTACGGCGTGCTGGCCGTGTCGCTCATCCTGGTGTTCATGGTGACGGCGGCGCTGTTCGAGTCGCTGCGCCAGCCCCTGTGCGTGCTGCTCACGGTGCCCATGGCGCTCATCGGCGTCTTTCTCGTCTTCTTCTTCACGGGCGCCAGCTTCAGCCGCGAGGCGTTCATCGGCGTCATCATGATGGGCGGGGTGGTCACCAACAACGCCACGCTGCTGGTGGACCACATCAACCAGAAGCGCCGCGGCGACGCCCTTCCCCTGCACGACGCCATCCTGCGGGGCACCCTGGAGCGCGTGCGGCCCATCCTCATGACGTCCGCCGTGACCATCCTGGGCCTGCTGCCGCTGGTGGTGATGAGCGAGGCGGCGGACGCCAACATCTGGAACGCGCTGGGCTACGCGCTGCTGGGCGGGCTGGCGAGCAGCACGGTGCTGGTGCTCACGGTCACGCCCGCCCTGTACCTCCTCTTCGAGCGCCGCCCCGAGCGCAAGCGCCTCGCCCGCGCCGAGTCCGTGCCCGCGCCAGTGGCTGCCTGACGGACGACTTTCGCACTTTCGCACTTTCGCACTTTCGCACTTTCGCACTTTCGCACTGCTGTTTTGGGCGTGCCCCTCCGCTGCGCTCCGGGTCGGGCTGCGCGCGCCGTAGGCAACGATACAACTGTTGCCAACGGCGCCGAGCCCACGGAGAGCCGGGACACGGTACTGCTGTGTCCCGGCTCTCCGCGTTCTCGGCCCTGCGGGCGCGCATCCCTCACGCAACGACAACGGACGGGTCCGCTGGGTCCGCGTGGGGCCCCTCACCCCCCGGCCCCCTCTCCCGTACACGACCCCTCGTCACCCTTGAGTGCCTGCCCTGTACGGGAGAGGGGGAGAAGTCCCTGCCCGCACACGGCATTCGCGGGTGCAGGGCTGGTCTCCCCCTCTCCGCGCACAGTTTGCGCGGGGAGGGGGCCGGGGGGAGGGGCGCCCCGCCCGTGCAGGTACTCCGCTCCGTACCGAGATTCTCCTCCCCGTCCCGAAACAAATCCTCCCCCGCGCGCGTTGTTGCACCCGCCCGGACGCCGGGCCACGACTCGTTGACCCGTCGCAGGATTGGATGCATGCAAACCGCCGCGCTCGATCTCGTCTCCTGCAAGTACGACGTGCAGCGCAAGCACACCGCGGAGCCGCGCATTGCCCGCGTGCGCGAGGCTCTCGCCGCCGAGCAGAAGCGCCGGCAGGAGCTTTCCCGCCAGCTGCGGATGGAGCAGGACGACGTGGAGCGGCTGGAGGGAATGAGCTTCGCGGCGTTCGTCGCCACACTCCGCGGCGTCAAGGACGAGCGCCTGCGCGCCGAGCGCGACGAGTACCTGGCCGCCCGCCTGCGCCACGACGAGTCCGTCGCCTCCGCCGCGGCGCTGGAGGCGCAGCTGGCCGAGCTCCAGGCCGAGCTCGCGTCGCTGGACGGCGCCGAGGCCCGTTACGAGGCCGCGCTGGCCGCCCGCGAGCAGCAGGTGCTGGCCTCCGGATCGGCCGCCCGGCACCGGCTTCAGGCCCTGGCGCAGGAGATGGGGACGCTGCGCGCCACGGCCCGCGAACTGGACGAGGGGGCGGCCGCCGCGCACGCGTCGGAGGCGGCCCTCGGTGAGGTGCTGGCGATGCTGGAGAAGGCGGTCGAGTGGGGCCAGTGGGACATGTGGGGCGCCGGCGGATTGATCACCACGGCCATCAAGCACGACCACATCGAAAAGGCGCGCAAGGCGGCCGGCCGCGCCCGGCAAACCCTGCAGCGCCTGAGCATCGAGCTGGCCGATGTGGGGATGGAAGGCGGCGGGCTCGAAGTGGAGGTCGGCGAGCTGCTCGGCGCCGCGGACTACTTCATGGACGTCTTCTGGGTAGACCTGGCGGTGCAGCGCCGCATCGAAGACGCCAGGGACAACGTCAAGAAGGCTGGCCGCCAGGTCGTCGCCCTCATCGGCCGCCTCCAGGCCGAAGCCGCCCGCACCGCCGAGCGCACGGCCGCGCTGGAGGGGGAGCGCCGCACGCTCCTCGAGATCCGGTAGGGCTCGGCGGATGATGGGCACGTAAAAACGCGGCCCCCGGCACGTATGCCGGGGGCCGCGCGTTCGCTCCGGGGAGCGGGCTGCGTCAGACGCGCGCCGTCTCGCTCTGCGCGGGGGCCGGCTGGGCCGGCGCCGCGGTGGCGGCGGGCACCTGCGCGGGCGCCGGGGGCGTCTGCGTCAGGTAGTTCTGCTCCGAGTTCGCCTGGATGGACCCCTCGTCCAGGCCGTTCACGGCACGCTTGAAGTCGCGGATCCCCTTGCCCATCCCGCCGGCCAGCTCGGGCAGCCGCTTGGCCCCGAACAGGAGCAGCAGCACGCCGAAGATCAGGACCAGCTCGCCAAAACCAAGACCAAACGGCATGTTGACCTCCCAGGTCGGTAAACAGAAAAGAACCGCGGCAGCCCGCGTCGAAAGTCAGTCCAAGGTTCGGCACCATGCACCCCTCGTGCCGAATCGCTCTGCAAGATAATGCCGAATCGTGCCTGCCACAACGGGCGATCCGGATTTTCAGCCAACACGGAACCCGTTGTCGGGCAGCGCCTTACACCCGTTGGCTCCGCTTCCCCACCGTCGCCGCGCCCCGAATCGCCGCCCGCGTCGAGTGGAGAAACCGCACGCCGGCGTTGATTTCCTGGGGGAGGCGCCGCCGATTCCCCCCCCGATCCGGATCCTGGGCGCCGACCGCAGGATCTACCGTCCCGCGCTCGATCTCCGCGCCGCGACGGGTCCATCCCGCGCCGAACGCACGTCATCCACCGAGCGCCGGACGCCGGGCATCGCGATCCTCCCGGCGCCGGCCGGGACCTACCCCGCCAGCGCGGTGCTCCGCCCCTCCGCCGGGACCTCGCCGGCCGCGGTTTCATCCACCGCCACGGGCTCCCGGCGCCGCCACGCGTCCGCCAGCGCGTCGCCCGCCCACGCCGCCGCGCCCACGGCCATCGCCGCCACCAGCCCGTGCTGCGCGTACCAGTGGAGGGGCCACATCCCGGCCTGCACGGCGTTGCCGATGGAGTCGCCGCTGAACCCCATCCAGAACTCCCACGTCATCCCGCGCAGAAAGTTCATCCACCCGCCCGCCTGCGCCCACTCCTTCTGCATGGAGGCGGCGGACAGGATCAGCAGCGTGATCCCCGCGCCCGTCCCGTACACGCCGCCCCCGTACGCCTCCACCCGCGACAGCACGCTCTCGCGCATCCGTGCCCGCCGCGACGGCCCGCGCAGCCAGCGCCATCCCGCGCGTGCCACGGAGACCACCATGGCCGCCACCAGCACCACGGGGATGAGCGGCGATTCGTGCAGGTCCTTCCCCATCGCGAAGCCGATCCCCACGGCGGCGGCGGCAATGCCCCCCATCGCCATCCACCCGCGCCGGTCCAGGTACAGGAACGTGCCGGGGGATGGAGCCGGCGCGAGCGGGGCAGGGGCCGGCGCTTCGGGGGCGCGGTCCGGACGGGTGTCGATGGCGGTGTCCATGGCCTGCACGGGAGGGATACGGGGAGGGTGGGTCATGCGGATCTCTACGAACGTGCACGAGCCCGGTTTCAGCCGCGGCTGGCCGTGCCGATGCCGCGCTCCAGCGCCTGGATGGCCGCGCGGACCTCGTCCGGCAGCGGCGTCTTGCGGCCGGACGCGTAGTCGTAGGAGACGAGCAGCGCCGTGCCCTCCGCCGCCACGTCGCCCATGGCGCGGCTCACCAGCCGGTATTCGTGCGTAAAGCGGTCCTCGCCCACCTCCGTGGCCCGCGCGCCGACGACGACTGTGTCGGGATAGGTGACGGGCCGCCGGTAGCGCGCCTGCGTGCTGGCCAGGATGGGCCCCGTCTGCCGCGCCTCCGTCAGCTCGCGGAACCCGATGCGGTCCAGGTACTGGATGCGCGCGCTCTCGAAGTAGGTGAAGTAGCGCGCGTGGTTCACGTGGCGAAAGTAGTCCATCTCCGCCCACGCCACGGGCCATTCCACCACCACCGGGAACTCCGCCCGCAGCCGCCGCTCCGCCTCGCTCGCCTCCGCCGGCGGACCGGCCGCGGACGATGGATGGATCTCCGTCATTCGCCCCGTGAATCGTCGAGGGACGCGGCCGCGCCCAGCCCCGCGGCCCGGCCTGTGGCCCACGCCCAGAAGAAGTTGTATCCGCCGATGGGCCCAAAGCAGTCCAGGATCTCGCCGCACAGGAACAGCCCCGGCACAACCCGGCTCTCTCCCGTGCGCGGGTCCACCTCGCCCAGGGGCACCCCGCCGCCCGTCACCTCCGCCTTCTTGTATCCCTCGTCTCCCGTCCACGGCAGGCGGTAGCGGGCCAGCGCCTCCACCAGCCGCGCCCGCTCGTCCCGCCGCAGCTGCGATCGCGTGCGCTCCGGGTCGACGCCGCACTCGTCCAGCAGCGTGTCCGCCAGGCGTTGCGGCAGCTGGCGCCGCACGAGCGATCCAATGGTGCCCGGTCCGGCCTCCAGCAGCAGCGCCTCCCACGCCCGCGCGTCCATGGCCGTCCACTGCGCGTAGATGGGCTGCCGGCGCGCCGGGTCGTGCGCCGACCGCACGGCCAGGTGCGATACGTTCAGCGCCGTGGGCCCGCTGTAGCCGCGGTGGGTAAAGAGAAATCCGCCCGTGGACTGCAGGCTCCCCTTGTCCAGCGGCGCGTCCAGCGTCACCTCCAGCGACACGCCGGCCAGCCCCGCGTGCACGGGCGGGTCGGACGTCAGGGGCGTAAGGGCCGCGTACGTGGGGTGCAGCGTATGTCCCAGCTGCCGTACGATGTTGAGCCCCGTCCCGTCGCTCCCCGTGGCCGGCACGGACAGTCCGCCCGTGGCGATCACCACCGCCGCCGCCGCGATCTCCTCGCCGCCCTCCACGAGCACGGTCCACGGTTCCGCGCCCGCCGGCGGCCGCATCCCCACCACCTTGGTGCCGAACCGCATCTCCGCTCCCCGCCGGTGCGCCAGCGCCAGCAGCCCGTCGCGGACGTCGCGCGCACGGTTCGATTCCGGGAACAGCTTTCCCGTTTCCGGCTCCAGCGCCAGCGGCAGGCCCACTTCCTCCTCGAAGAAGCGGCGCTGCTCCGCCAGGGGCCACGAGAGCAGCATCTTCTTGAGCGAGTTGCGCGACGACTCCGTGAAGTACCGCGCCGCGCTCACCTCCGAGGGCAGCACGTTGCACCGCCCGCCCCCGCTGATGAGGATCTTGCGGCCGCCGTCCCGCGTGCGCTCCAGCAGCAGCGTGCGCCGTCCGCCGGCCGCCGCGAAGATCGCCGCCAGCGTTCCCGCGGCCCCGGCCCCCACCACCACGATCGGCAGATCCGCGTCGGTCACGTTGCTCTCGTCTTTATATAGGCGTGCATCCGGGGGATCATAGCGAGCGGAGGAGGATTCCGGAACGGCCGGGGACGGCGACGGCGGATTTGGGCGTGTCCCTCCGCTGCGCTCCGGGCCGGGCTGCGCGCGCCGTAGGCAACGATACAACTGTTGCCAACGGCGCCGAGCCCCCTGCGCATGCCGGCACGATACTGCTGTGCCGTCCTGCTCCGGGGTCTCGGCCCTGCGGGCGCGCATCCCTCACGCAACGGCAACGGACCGGTCCGCCGGGATCGCGCGGGGCCCTCACCCCCCCGGCCCCCTCTCCCGTACACGACCTCTCTGCACCCTCGAGTGCCCGCCCGTACGGGAGAGGGGGAGAACTTCATCGCAAGAACCTGGTGTCGCGGCACGGGCTGGGGTGTATACCCTCTCCCGCGCAGTTTGCGGGAGGGGGTGGACGAGCCTGAGCGAGGCCGGGGGAGGGCCCCCGTGCCAGTCTCGTTACAGCCCCTTGACCTTCCGGTGCAACCGCACTATACTAGGCGCCCCTTCGCGGACACGGCAAGAAATCTGGTTTCCGCCGGATTCGCGATCAGGGATTGACGCCGGCTGTAGAGGCTGATATCCTTTAGGGCTGTCGCTTGAACGGACAGAGTCGGGCCGAGGGAGGCGAAATACGGAATATCGCACCTTGACCAAAACGCCTAAATCGAGTAGATTAAAGGCGTTGCAGGAAAGCTGGCGGACGAAGAACACGAAAACTTCCTCGCTGGCGGGCCTTGACCGAAGGGGCCGAGGCTGATAGATTGAAGGGCTGCCACGAGCGAGGCGGTTGACGGAAGAAGGTTGACGCGGCGGCCGGGTGAAACTGGCCGGATGCGAATGGAAGGCGAGTCATTGGCTCGCGGCAGTTTTGACAACTCGGGTCTATGGGAGTGCTTTGACGAGCGCCCCGTGGCGGTGTAAGCCGAAGGCACCACGTCCTTCGCGACCGTCGTAGTAACGGGACGTGAACG